>ERZ859980.1313-NODE-1313-length-10162-cov-1.369150_pt1 | contig 10162 bp, 10 predicted proteins | sample MGYA00509984_ERZ859980 | MGnify/ENA primary metagenome ERZ859980 (study PRJEB30046, sample SAMN00715173) | human gut metagenome | study: EMG produced TPA metagenomics assembly of the A metagenome-wide association study of gut microbiota in type 2... | reverse complement strand
TCCCAACATTAGCAAAAACAACGGACTGCACATAAAATGCAGTCCGTAAATATTTGAATTATGTGATTTGATTATTTAATAGCCTCAAATGCTTCCTGTAAATCGAAGAGAATATCATCAATATGCTCTGTACCGATTGAAAGACGAATTGTATTTGGCTTAATGCCCTGCTCTGCAAGCTCCTGCTCGTTAAGCTGTGAGTGTGTTGTTGATGCAGGATGAATAGCAAGTGACTTAACATCTGCTACATTTGCAAGAAGTGAGAATACCTGGAGATTATCAATGAACTTCTTAGCGTCTTCTTCTGTACCCTTGATTTCAAAAGTAAAGATTGAACCGCCGCCGTTAGGGAAGTACTTATCATAAAGTGCCTTATACGGTGAGTTTGGAAGTGATGGGTGGTTTACACTTTCAACCTGTGGGTGATTTACAAGGAATTCAAGAACTTTCTTTGTGTTTTCTACATGACGCTCAACACGGAGTGAAAGTGTTTCAAGACCCTGCAAGAAAATGAATGCGTGGAACGGAGAGATTGTAGCACCTGTGTCACGGAGAAGAATTGCTCTGATGTATGTTACAAATGCAGCACCCGGAGCAGCCTGTGTAAATACAGCACCGTGGTATGATGGGTTTGGCTCTGCAAACTGTGGGAATTTACCTGATGCAGCCCAGTCAAACTTGCCGCTCTCAATAATTACACCGCCGATTGCCGTACCGTGACCGCCGATGAACTTTGTAGCTGAATGAACAACGATGTCTGCACCGTACTCAAACGGTCTTACAAGGTAAGGGGTTGCAAATGTGCTGTCAACAACAAGCGGAATATTGTGTGCGTGTGCAATCTTTGCGAGAGCCTCAATATCAATGAGGTTAGCGTTTGGATTGCCGAGTGTTTCAATGTAGAGAGCCTTTGTATTCTCGTCAATAGCGTTTTCAAAAGCACCCTCTTCATCAGGATCAACAAATGTTGTTGTAATGCCGTAAGCAGGAAGTGTGTGTTCAAGAAGGTTATATGTGCCGCCGTAGATTGTCTTTGCAGCTACGATGTTATCGCCTGCTTTAGCAAGAGCCTGAATTGTATATGCGATTGCAGCTGCGCCCGAAGCTACTGCAAGAGCGGCTGTACCACCCTCAAGAGCTGCAATTCTCTGCTCAAAAATATCTTCTGTAGGGTTTGTAAGTCTGCCGTAGATGTTGCCTGCATCTTTAAGTGCAAAACGATCTGCGGCGTGCTGGCTGTTGTGGAATACATAAGAAGAAGTCTGGTAGATCGGTACTGCTCTTGCATCTGTCACCGGATCCGGCTGCTCCTGTCCTACATGAAGCTGAAGTGTTTCAAAGTGTAATTTTCTATCTTTTAATGTGCTCATTTTATTTACCTCTTTCAATAATTAATTTAGTTTGTTACAATGTTATAATAAAAATAATGTAGTAATGTATTTGTTGCGTCAGCAACAACATCCAGAGGTACTGCACATTCGTCCGTATCGGTAGTTCTGTCTTAATAGATTTACAAATAATAGAAGCATTAGAATTCTCCTTTGCTAAAACTTACTAATTACATAGGTTTAATGTGATTGTATATTATCATATAATTTACCCGTTGTCAATACTATTTTTTAAATTTTTAAAAATATATTTGTTTAGTAGGTTTTTAGAGCAAAATTTGCCGGTTTTATAACATATTTGTAGAATTATAAGCGACCAATATACATATAGAAAGATAATTAAAATATAAATCGGATAAAAAACAACTTGAAAACCTACTAAATATATGTTATTATTATGTTATAGATGAATGCTATATTTTTGCAAATACTTAGTAAAAGGTGGTGTTAATTTGAAAATTTCTACAAAGGGAAGATACGCACTGCGAATGCTTATAGATTTGGCAATGCATCAGAATGACGGTTACATTGCACTTAAGGATATTGCGGCTCGTCAGAATATTTCAAAAAAATATCTTGAGCAGATTATGCCTATTCTTAATAAAGCCGATGTGTTACTTACAAACCGTGGATTTCAGGGTGGATACCGCCTTGCAAGAACTCCCGACCAATATACGGTAGGCGAGATTCTCCGCATTACAGAGGGCAGCCTTGCTCCTGTTGCTTGTCTTGACCACACTCCGAATAACTGCCCTATGAGCGAGGAATGCATTACTTTGCCTGTATGGCAGGGACTTAATGAGGTTATTACAAAGTATCTTGACGGCATCACTATTCAAGACATTATTGACCGTCAGACTGAGAGCATCGGCAATGACTATGTAATATAATAGTATTTTATAGAAAAAATTATAAAGCCATCTTTGATTTTATCAGTCAAAGATGGCTTTGTTTGTTAATTAGTTTTTTATTGTTTAGGCAAATAATGTTTTAACACACAAAGTTTAGTTTTGAAAATTTAGCTTTTGCGTTACTTTGTTGCCTGAACGATAATCAGCTAAAGCATAAATTTCTCCCAAAAACTTTTGATAAAAGCCCAAAATAACAGACCACAAAGCCGAAGTAAAATTCCGCCTTTGTGGTCTGTTAAAAAATTCCTAAATAATTTATTACAGGGGATAGATGTTAAATTATTTATCTGAGAACATCGGAGTTGAGAGGTAACGGTCGCCTGTATCAGGAAGAAGTGCTACAATTACCTTGCCCTTATTTTCAGGGCGTTTAGCAAGCTCGGTTGCCGCATATACTGCCGCACCCGAAGAAATACCTACAAGCACACCCTCTGTACGGGCAATAGCTTTGCCTGTTGCAAAGGCTGCCTCGTTCTCAACAGTGAAAATTTCATCATATACTTTAGTATCAAGGGTTTCGGGAACAAAGCCAGCGCCGATACCCTGAATTTTGTGAGGACCTGCAACACCCTTTGAAAGTACAGGTGATGTAGCCGGTTCAACTGCAACGATTTTTACATTTGGATTTTTTGACTTAAGATATTTACCTACACCTGTTACGGTACCGCCTGTACCTACGCCTGCTACAAAAATGTCAATCTTGCCGTCTGTATCCTCCCAGATTTCAGGACCTGTTGTTGCAAAGTGAGCGGCAGGGTTTGCCTGGTTTACGAACTGACCCGGAATAAAGCTGTGCGGAATTTCACTTGCAAGTTCGTCAGCCTTTGCGATAGCGCCCTTCATACCTTTTGCACCGTCAGTAAGAACAAGTTCTGCGCCGTAAGCCTTAAGAAGATTTCTGCGTTCGATACTCATTGTTTCAGGCATTGTAAGAATAATTCTGTAACCTCTTGCGGCTGCTACCGCTGCAAGACCGATACCTGTGTTACCGCTTGTAGGCTCAATGATAACAGAATCAGATGTAAGCAAGCCTTTTTCTTCCGCATCATCAATCATAGCCTTTGCTACTCTGTCCTTAACACTTCCTGCCGGATTAAAATATTCAAGCTTTGCAAGTACAGGTGTGTCAAGTCCCTGTGCAGCAGAGTAATTATTGAGTTTCATAATAGGTGTTCTGCCAATGAGGTCAGTGATTTTCTCGTAAATTTTCATAATGCATTCTCCTTTATAATATAATGTTTATAGTAATGTCCGTAATTGAAATTCAATCCTTATTAAACCTACATAAATTATAGGTATTATTATAGCACCGCAATATTGCATTGTCAACACTTAAATATAAATATTTCCGAAAAAAATAATAAATATCGAATTTTTAATGCTGATATGCAATATGTATAGAAATACAACGGGATTTTTTATAAACAAAATTATAAATATAATTGCAAATTTTTACAATATATGTTAAAATTAGAGCAATAATAAGCAAACGGATTTACCGTGAAATTTAAAAGAAGGTGTATAACTTTGAAAAAATGTTTTTCGATTGTACTGACTGTACTTATGGCGGTGATAGCTTTTACAGCTTTTTCATCAGTTAATGCTGTTTCTGTCGAAAGTAATCAATCGGTACATACTAACCAAACAGCGGATTTAGGAATACCTCCGCTTGACTTCGGCGATTCAAATGACTATGACAGCGGCGGTTCTGATTGGGGCGGCAGCTCTGACTGGGGCGGCAGTTCCGATTGGGGCAGTTCAGACTACAGCAGTTCCGAAAGCAGCGGAGAAGGTCTTGGATTTGGCGGAACGTTAGTTGTTTTCCTTGTAGTTATCGGTATAGTTGTTTACGGCATGATAAGGAGCAAAAAGGACAGCAAAAGAACAACTAAAAGAACAACTACTACTGTTGGCAGATCACAGACAATTCAGCAGTCGGCAGGCAGAAATATTACACTTCCTGACCGTACGGCACAGATTTCAGACCTTATCAAGCAGAATGATCGAACTTCTCGGCAGAAGATTTCCTTTCATTCTCAAGATATGTATATGTTACCATTCAGGACGCTTGGAGCAAGCGTGACCTTTCACCTGTAAGAATTTATTTACACGATAATCTTTACAATCAAACTCAAAAACAGATTGATCGCAAGATTGCAAACGGCGTAATCAATAAGATTGAAAATGTAGCCGTAAGTACAGCTTATCTTACAGCTATCGCAGAGATAAAGAATTTGAGTATGTTACAGTTTATCTCAATGCCCGTCTTACAGACTATGAGATAAACGAAAAGACCGGTCAGGTTCTCCGTGGAGATCCTAATGCAAGATACGAGTTGAGGTACACACTTCGCTTTGCCCGTAATGCAAGCATTAAGACCACAAGTGCAAACAGTCAGACGCTTAAGTCACATAGTTGCCCGAATTGCGGTGCTCCTCTTGAAATGTCAAGTTCCGGCAAGTGCGAATACTGCGGAAGTACAATTACAACAGGTCAGTATTCATGGGTACTCAGCGAATATTCTTCTATTCGTAACGATACTGTTGACCAAGGCATTTATATTGAAAAAGATAACAATGCTCAAAACAATACAAATAATAATCAGTAATAATCAGTAATTTTTTATTGCTGTTCGGGACCGGGATTTTTCCGGTCCCGATTTTTGTATTTAATCCGTAAATATTTTTTTATATAATGGCAAAATAAAGCTATAAACAAAGTTGTTTTTTACATAATGTATCAAATACTTGCATTTTTTTAACTTGTGTGTTATATTGTAAATGATTTGTTAATCAATATTTCTAAGTACAAGGTGATATTATGGATTACAAAATTATTGCACTTGACATTGACGGTACTCTGACTAACTCTCAAAAAGAGATTACTCCACGCACTCGATACGCTATTATTGACGCTCAAAAAATGGGCAAAAAGGTTGTAATCGCTTCGGGCAGACATCCTATGGGGATTCAGAGCATTGCAAGAGATTTATTGCTTGACCGCTATGAGGGTTATATTATGGCTTTCAACGGAGGAAAAATTCTTGATTGTACTACCGGACGAACTATTGTAAGTAAGGATTTTCCGAAGGAATACCTTTCCGACATACTCGGTGTGTTGAAAGAATCAAATCTTTCTGTTCATACCTATGATGATAAGAAAATCATTACAGGCGGCACTTTGAATGATTATTCAAATGTTGAAAGAGATATTCTCAAAATGGAAATGGTTGTTGTGGAAGATTTTGCGGCGAATATTCCTGAAAAAATCAATAAACTTTTACTTTCGGGCGAACCTGCCGAAATTGATAAATATAACGAAATTCTTGCAAAACGCTACGACGGTTTGCTTGATGTGTATAAGAGCGCACCGTACTTCCTCGAGATTATGCCTTTCGGCGTAACAAAGGGTTCTATGCTGCCTATGCTGCTTGAAAAACTCGGTTTTACAAACGAAGAGATGATTGCTTTTGGCGACAATTACAATGATATAACTATGATTGGTTATGCGGGTCTTGGAGTTGCTATGGGCAATGCAGAGGAAGATGTAAAAAAGATTGCAAATTATGTCTGCGAGTCAAATGATGATGACGGAGTTGCAAAAACACTTGAAAAATATGTTTTGAAAAGTAATATATAATTTGTAGTTGTGATATATAAATAGTTGTGATATATAAAAACTCTCTGAATTTAATCGGAGAGTTTTTTGCTTTGTCGAAAAATCTGTCTGCTTTTTAAAAAAACAGCACTTTGTTCACTTTTTTGTATAAATTACATAAAACAAGTATTAAATGTTTGGAAGCACAGATTTCTAATAATTCTAAATCAGAAAAAAAATCGTTAATAACTATTTTATAATTATATGTAGATGTTAAATTTTGATTTTAACGGAAAATGGAGGAAAAGCTATGACAAAGGTAAAAAAACTCATTGCTTTAATGCTCGTTGTCTGCATTGCGGCAACAGTAGGTATTGTGTCGGTTTCGGCTGCTACTGTTGACGATGCTGAGTCAGTTCAGGCTAAATACGACGGTATTAAAGTGCATGTGTATTCTGAAGACGCGCACCGAACATCTATTATTGGAACAGCCTTCCGCAGAATATCGCAACAGATTACCCCGGTCCTAAAATGACCGCCGAGGGTGATAACAGCTACTGCTACACATTCGACAATGTAACAAAAATCAATATGATGTTTGTTACAAACGGCACTCAGTCTGCTGAAACAACAAGAAACAGCGGCGAGTGGTGGTACAAAAACGGAAGATGGTCTCTAAGTCTTGGAATGATTTTGATGACTGGAAGAGAACGGATCTTCGTGAAGATTCAATTTACTTTGTAATCACAACTCGTTTCTATGACGGTGATACAGGCAACAATGTTCATTGTTGGGACGACCAGCAAGCTAACAACCCTGATTCAGACCCTGCTTGGAGAGGCGACTTTAAGGGCCTTATCGAAAAACTTGATTATATCAAGGCTTTAGGCTTCAGTGCAATTTGGATTACTCCTGTTGTAACAAATGCGTCAGGTTATGACTACCATGGCTATCACGCATTCGATTTCTCAACTGTTGATGTTCGTTATGAGAGTGACGATGTTAAATATCAGGATCTTATCGATGCTGCACATGAAAAAGGTATGAAGATTATTCAGGACATAGTTATCAATCATACAGGTAACTTTGGTGAGGCTACTCTCGCTCCTATGTTTACAAAAGAGTATAGCACACTTAAGGATCTTGAATCTGTTAATTGTATGGTTCCGATTCCTGATTCGGATTTTGCAAAAACATTCCCTGACTATGACAGTCTTGCTCCGGGTTATCAGTATCAGGCAAGACTTAATATAATGAAGGATACTAAGGCGCTTGATTCAGGCGATCATGACACAGAAAATAACTATCATCATTACAAAGACCTTAGCTGGGAAAGCCCAACTGTACAGACAGGACAGATTGCCGGTGACTGCGTTGATGTAAACACAAAAATCCAAAGGTTGCAGAGTATCTTAACAATGTTTACGGCGATTATATCAACATGGGTGTTGACGCATTCAGAATGGATACCGAAAAGCATGTATCAAGACTTACTCTTAACCAGTTCTATTTCCCATCATGGCTTAAGACAGGCGGAAAGAATTTCTATGTATTCGGCGAGGTTTGTACTCGTGTAAGCGAGTTTTGGAATCATAATATCCCTGCAATTTCTGCTCCTTTCTATACTTGGGCAGAAACAGACGCAAGTATATCAATGCTCTCGGCGATGATCAGCTTGAAAATGTAAACCTTACAAATGCTCACTATGCAAGCAATTCATCTACAAGTAATCAGCCAACTTCTGATAATGTTTATCTTAATGGTATTACATATCATACTCCTGATTACAGTAAGGGCAATGGCACAGGCGTTATTGACTTCCCAATGCATTGGAACTTCTCTACTGCCAGCAACGCATTTACCCGTGCTCTTGAAGAGGATCCAATTATAATGATTCAACATGGAATGTAACTTATGTTGACTCTCATGACTACGGTCCTGATATGGATACTCGTTATAATGGCGGTACTCAGGCTTGGGCAGAAAACCTTTCACTTCTCTTTACATTCCGTGGAATTCCATGTCTATACTATGGTTCAGAAGTTGAATTTCAAAAGGGTGTAAGTATAGACCTTGGTCCAAATGCTCCTCTTTCAACTTTAGGTCGTGCATATTTCGGCGATTATCTTGAGGGTGATGTTTCAGCTACTGATTTCGGTGAATATAGCGCATCGGGAACAGTTGCCGAAACTCTTAATTCTCCGCTTGCTGTTCACCTTAAACAACTGAATATGATTCGTAGGGCAGTACCTGCTCTCCAGAAGGGTCAGTATACAAAGGACAGCGAATATGTAACTGGTAATATGGCATTTATCCGCCGTTATACAAATTCAAGCGAAGGCGTAGACAGCCTTGCACTTGTAACTATTTCAGGTGGCGCTACATTCAAGAACATTCCTAACGGCAAGTATATTGACGCTGTTACAGGTATGTTAAGACTGTTACAAACGGCACACTTACAGTAGGCAGTATCGGTAAAGCCAACATGAGATGCTATGTAGCTTGCGGTTCAGGCTTCACAGGCATTGACGGTAAGATCGGTACAAATGGTACATATCTTAAGTAATTAAGTAATTAAATAATTATAACTACAACTAAGAGGATGGAGTAAAATTCATCCTCTTTTTGTATATATTTGCAGATAAATGAATATTTTTGCTAAAATGTATATAAATATGACATAATCTTAATTATAAATAAGACACTTTAAAGCATTTTGTATCTTTTCTTTTGCTTTAAAATGTGATATAATGTTCTTTAATGGTAATTATAAATTTACTAATCTTTATTGTAGGAAGTGATTTTGATGGGCAGTTATTCAGATAACACACCGGCTATCCATGACTTGGCACAAAAAATGATCTCAAATTCGATGATCGATACAAGTCTTTATTCAAAGTATAATGTTAAGAGAGGACTTCGTGACCTTGACGGTAAGGGTGTATTAACAGGCCTTACAGATATTTCCACAATTATCCAGAATAAAGAAGTTGACGGTAAGCTTGTTCCTTGCGACGGTGAGTTGTATTATCGTGGATATAATGTAAACGATATTGTCGGCGATCGTTTTGGTTTTGAAGAAGTTGTTTACCTTCTTCTTTTTGGCGAAATGCCAAATGTCGCACAGCTTAAGGATTTTAAGGAATTGCTTGTAAAATACAGAACTTTACCACAGAACTTTGTTCGTGATGTTATTCTTAAAGCACCGAGTGAAGATATGATGAACTCGATTGCTCGAAGCGTACTTACTTTGTTCTGTTACGATGATAACCCTAATGATACATCGGTAGATAATGTTCTTCGTCAGTGTATTCAGCTTATTTCAGTATTTCCGATGCTTTCGGTTTACGGTTATCATGCATATAACCACTATCTCCGTGACAAAAGCCTTTATATTCACCGTGCAGAGCCTACTATGTCCACAGCGGAGGTTATTTTGTCATTACTTCGTCCTGACAGAAAATACACACCGCTTGAGGCAAAAGTTCTTGATATGGCGCTTATTCTTCATATGGAGCACGGCGGCGGTAACAACTCTACATTTACAACTCATGTTGTAACTTCTTCCGGTACAGATACTTATTCGGCAACGGCAGCGGCTTTGGCATCTCTTAAAGGTCCTAAGCACGGCGGTGCAAATGTTAAAGTATTCTATATGTTTGAGGATATTAAAAAGCACATAAAAGACTGGAAAGATGACGAAGAAATTGCAGATTACCTTGAAAAAATACTCGAAAAGCAGACATTCGACAGAATGGGTCTTATCTATGGTATGGGTCACGCTGTTTATACAATTTCTGACCCTCGTCAGATTATTCTTAAGGGCGCAGTTCAAAAACTTGCAAAAGCAGAAGGCTATGATGAGGACTTTGAACTTTATGAGAGAGTAGAAAGACTTGCTCCGCAGGTTATCGGCAAAAAGCGTAAGATTTATAAAGGCGTTGCGTCCAATGTCGATTTTTACAGCGGCTTGCTTTACAGTATGCTTGACATTCCTTGCGAGCTTTATACACCGATGTTCGCTACAGCCAGAATTGCAGGTTGGAGCGCACACAGACTTGAGGAAATTGTAAACGGCGGCAAGATTATTCGTCCTGCTTATATGAGTATTTCTACAACAAAGAATTATACTCCACTTGATAAAAGATAATATTAAAAATTTAGGCGGATACTTGCAAAGAGTACCCGCCTATTTTTTTCGTAAAAGTTATGGTTTGGCTGATTGCTTTATCAAGCAATTATAAAAGTTTGGTCGACCTTTTCAAA
>ERZ859980.1309-NODE-1309-length-10179-cov-1.560154_pt1 | contig 10179 bp, 8 predicted proteins | sample MGYA00509984_ERZ859980 | MGnify/ENA primary metagenome ERZ859980 (study PRJEB30046, sample SAMN00715173) | human gut metagenome | study: EMG produced TPA metagenomics assembly of the A metagenome-wide association study of gut microbiota in type 2... | reverse complement strand
ACTGATAAATGGGCAAGTGAAGGCAAAAAGAATTTTTTTGGATTACCAGTCAAAGTAGTAGAAATGGAAAGTGAAGCTGGTGCTATTGGATTAGTGCATGGATCAGTACAATCAGGATGTTTAACATCTACTTATACAGCTAGTCAAGGATTATTATTGATGATTCCTAATATGTATAAAATAGCCGGACAACTTTTTCCTTGTGTTATAAATGTTTCAGCAAGATCACTTGCGACACATGCCTTATCAATATTTGGAGATCATCAAGATATTTATGCTGTAAGACAAACTGGGTTTGCTATTTTAGCGTCAAGTTCTGTTCAAGAATGTATGGATTTAACAGCTGTTTCTTATTTGTCAACTATTAAAGGTAGTGTTCCATTTGTAAACTTTAATGATGGATTTAGGACTAGTCACGAATTACAAAAAATTGATGTATTGGATATGGATAAAGTTTATGAACTAATTGATCAAAAAGCTCTTAGTGATTTTAGAAATAGAGCCTTAAATCCAATAAATCCTGTAACACGTGGTACATCACAAAATGAGGATATTTACTTTCAGGTAACTGAGGCACGTAATGAATATTATAATAAATTACCTGATATAGTTTCATCTTATATGGATGAAATAAATAAGATAACAGGACAAAATTATAAACCATTTAATTATTATGGTAGTGCAACAGCAACAAAAGTTATAGTGGCGATGGGGTCTGTTTGTGAAACTATAAAAGAAACAGTTGATTATTTAACAAAAAAAGGTCACAATGTTGGATTATTAGAGGTACATCTATATAGACCATTTTCTGCAAAACACTTTTTAAGAGTATTACCGAAGACAGTTAAAAAAATTGCAGTTTTAGATAGAACTAAAGAAGCTGGGGCGAGTGGTGAACCACTTTATCTAGATGTTTTAAAAACAGTAAAAGATGTTAATGATAAAATAAGAGTATTTGGTGGAAGATATGGACTTTCTAGTAAAAATACTACTCCAGCAATGATAAAAGGGGTATTTGATTTCCTAGATGTAAAGGAATGTCATACTAATTTTACGGTAGGAATAGATGATGATGTTACAAACTTAAGTATAAAATATGACCCTAAGTTTAAGCTTCCAACTACTAATACAGGATTCTTAATATATGGATATGGTTCAGATGGAATGGTTAGTGCCTCAAAAGACTTAATGAAAATTACAGGTACTTATACTAATGCTTATGTCCAAGGTTATTTTAAGTATGATTCTAAAAAAAGTGGAGGAGTAACTATTTCCAACTTAAGGTTTGGCAAGAATCCAATCAAGTCAACTTATTATGTTGAAAAGGCTAAACTTATAGTTTGTACAAAAGATAGTTATTTACAAAAGATGCATATTTTAGATTCTATTGATAATAATGGAATATTCTTACTTAATACTAAAAAAGATAAAAATCAAATATTAAAGTATTTAACTAATTATGATAAAAATATTTTAAAGAAGAGAAATGTTAAGTTTTATATAGTTGATGCCTCTTTGATTGCTAAAGAGAATGGTATTGATGGTAAGATTAGTACTATTATGGAGACTTTAATATTTAAATTAGGTAAGATAATAGACTTTGATTTTGCCTTGAAACAAATAAAAGATAATATTGCTCTTAGATTTAAGAATAAAGGTGATGATGTAGTTAAACGTAATATTTTATCTGTTGACAGTTGTGTTAATAAGTATGAACAAGTTAAAATTCCTGATGTTACATATGTTCCTGAAATGAAGGGGGACTTAGATATTTTGAAGTTATAGAACAGATGGAAGGAAATAGCTTACCTGTTAGTAAATTCTTAAATTCATCTGATGGAAGTTTGGAAGCTGGTACAAGTAGGAGGGAAAAGAGAAATATTTCTGATACTTGTCCACATTATGATCCTGAAAACTGTATTAATTGCGGGCTTTGTTCACTGGTTTGTCCACATGCGGTTGTTAGACCATTCTTACTTGATGAAAATGAAGCACTAGATGCTCCTGATACTCTTGATAGTAAATTGATGGATGCTAATATAAAAGATTGCAACTTGAAATATACGATTGGTATCAGTTATCCAGATTGTACAGGATGTAGTTTGTGTAGTAATATTTGTCCTGGTAAGAAGGGGAAGAAGGCTCTTACTATGGTTGATAAAGACCAAATAACACGTGATGAATATGTTAATTCAAATTATTTATTTAACGAAGTTACGGAAAAAAGGGTAATGACTACAGATACAGTAAAGGGTAGTCAGTTTAGAACGCCAAAATTTGAATTTAGTGGAGCTTGTAGTGGTTGTGGTGAAACACCATATTTAAAACTTTTAACGCAATTATTTGGAGATAATCTAGTGATAGCTAACGCTACGGGTTGTTCTTCTATATATGGTGCGAGTAATCCATCAAGTCCATATAGTGTTCCTTGGGCTAATTCTTTGTTTGAAGATAATGCCGAATTTGGTTATGGTATGAGAATTGCGGATGATGCTTTAAAGAATCGTATTGTAACTCTTATTAATGATAATATAGATAAGGTAAAAAAGAGTGAGGCCAAAATATATAAAGCTTATGCAGCTGATATAAATATCGAAACAGCAGATAAGCTATATAATATAGTTGATAATACTAAAATAGATGAATTAAAATCACTTAAGAGTTTTATTAAGCCAAAATCTATTTGGACTGTTGGTGGAGATGGATGGGCTTATGATATTGGTTATAATGGTATTGATCATGTATTAGCTAGTCATGATAATGTTAATATTTTAGTATTAGATACAGAGGTTTATTCTAACACTGGAGGTCAGGCATCTAAGTCTACTAGAAAAGGTGCTGTAGCAAAGTTTGCAGCTAGTGGTAAGAATGTTGCTAAAAAAGATTTGGCTAAGATAGCTCTTACATATCCACATGTTTATGTTGGAACAATTTCTTTAGGATTTAATCCTCAACAGGCTATAAAAGTCTTAAAGGAAGCGGAAGCATATAATGGACCTTCCATTGTAATAGCATATTCTCCATGTATTGCACAGGGAATTCTAAAAGGAATGAATAATAGTATAGAAGAAGAAAAAATGGCTACAAAAGTTGGATATTTCCCATTGTTCCATTTTAATCCAGAAACTTCTAAGTTTTCTCTAGACTCAAAAGCAGATTTTACTAATTATATAGAGTTTTTGAGTGGTGAAAATAGATATCGTAGTTTAAAAAATGTTAATAACGATTATAAAAAATTATTAGAAGATAATAAGAAAGAAGCGATGGAACGCTATGATTATTATCAAAGTTTAGTAAACAAAGAGCAATAAAAGAGTAATATAAATTAAAGAAAGTAGTATGTTTTAATAGCATGCTACTTTTGTTTTCTATACTTTTTCTTGCAATTTTCTTTGTTTTGTGGTATAATTTAAAGCACTTCGTGTTACTTGGGAGGAGAAAAATTAATGAAAGATATATTTAAGGAAAATTCTATAATTCTTATTAAAGAAGATGGTAATATTGTTTCATTACCTAAATTAGATGGATTTGAATTTCATACGGATGCATTTTTAAGATTGAAAGAGATGGTACCAGATGCTTTTATTAGTGATGAGTTAGATATTCAATCACTTAATGGAATGGAAATAGCTAATCATATAGCGGCAAATAATCACGCTGTTATTTGGACTACAGATTTTGATGAACCTGATGTTGTAGTTGCAACACTTCCTAAAAAGGTTAATGAAAATATAAGCAAAGGTGTTTTAAGTCTATTTCCTAACTTATTAGATAAAGTGGTTATGGTTAATAATGCATGGTATAATGATAGTTGTAATGTTGATGGTTGTTTGTTATATGAAGATGGAGATTCTATTGAAGCTTTACAAATAATTAAGGATTATGTAGAAAATTCTAATGTTGATGTACTTCAAGAAGAACATATAAAAGTTTTAAGCTAAAAGTGAACAGTAAGTTCATTTTTTTTTTTTTTTGAAATTTGAACAAAAAAATAGAGACTGCACCCCCTGAGGGCAGTCTCAAAAAAAGAATAAAAAGGGGTTGGCTAGTGTGATACTAGCGACCAATTCGCCTAATACCGAATTGGTGATTACTATAATAATCAATTGAGGTAATTTTGTCAACAAATTTTTTAAAAAAGTTATAAATTTTTTTAGGTCTATGTTATACTTATAAATATAAGGTAGGTATTGGTATGAGAAAGAAACAATTAGGCTTTACATTAGTTGAAATTTTGGCTGTAATAGTAATACTTGGAATTTTGTCTGGTGTTGCAATTGGTGGATATAGTGCTTATATAAAAAAGGCAAAGAAAAACTATTATATTGCTCAAGAAAAGTTACTAACACAGTCAGGCAGGGACTTTTATAATGACAATAAAGGAAAGATGCCTCAAGCATCTGGAGAAGAAAGTTGTGTTACTTTAAATACTTTGATTAATTTTAAATATATTGATAAAGTATTTGATTATAATAAAAAAGTGTGTAATGGTGATAAAAGTAAAGCTTGTGTTAAAAAATTATCTAATACTAATAATCTTTATTATAGTTATTTAAATTGTGGTAATGAGTTTACAAGTGTTGAATATAAAAATCCTGAACTTCAATTTAGTCTTACCGAGGGTAATACTGCCAGTCGTGATAATGAGGAATATAATTAATAATGACTGTAAATGATACTGCAACTAAAAATGCCTCACAGGAAAACTATGGTGTAGCAAGCTATAGATATGTTATTTATAAAAAGTATAGTGGAGAAAATAACAATGATTTAGTTTATTACGATACTGGTTGGAGGAGCGTTAAAGGCAAAAATCAAGAAAAAGTAGTAGTAAATATTAACTTAGATAGTGATGGTACTTATTATGTAAGAGGATGGGCTTATAATTGGGGTGGAAAAGAAGCCAATGGAAAGTCAGGTGAGGTGACATTAAGGTTTAAGCTTGACTGTAAAAACCAAATAGAATTTTCAGCTGATAATTATGTTCAAAACACTTGGACTAATTCAAATATAAATACTTTAATTACTAAAAAAGGTGGAGTTAATAAATTTGATGTAAGTTTAGAAAATACTGATGTTGATACTAATTCTGTTACTAATACTAATCTAGTAATAGGTCATAAAAAACGTGATAAGAATATCAATATTACTTCTAATGGAAAAAATAAATTGAAAGTTATATGTTATGATTCTAATAACAATACAGATACTACTGAATCAATTTATTATCAAATAGATAAGGTTAGACTACTTGTTCTGTTAGTAGAGATGCTGGTATAGGGTATGATTCACTTCATTATACAAATAAAGATTTAAATTTAACGGCAGTATGTAGTGATAAGGGTGGAAGTGGATGTAAACAAGCTAATACTTCTGTAACGCTTACTGCTTCGCAAGATAGAAGTCTTCCAAGTTATCAAGTTGCAAATATTTATGATAAAGCAGGAAATAGTACAACTTGTACTACAGGTGTTTATCAAGATGTAACCCCTCCTAAAATAAGTGTTACATTGTATGATGCTAATGGTAACACTATAACTTCAAAAACGAATAGTGATGTTGATATCACTTCTACGGCTTACACGTATATTAGAGTTAGAATATCGTTTAGTGATTCTGCGAGTGGTATGCAGTTCTTTAGAATTGGTCAAGGACCAACTGTTTTAGCAACGGGATCTACTCCTAATTCATATTACGAATATGTTTATAACACTACTGGTAGTTATGCTCTTAATCTTAATGCAATGGATAATGTTTACAACTCTAATAAAGGAGTAACTGTTAAATTCAAAGTAGATGCTGATAAGCCAGCTATTTCTGTTGCTTGTGTTAAGAAAACAAGCTGTACAGCTGTTACAAGTCGCCCTAGTACTAATAATGGTAACTATACACCTGGTTCATGGAGTAATAAATGTGTATATTGTGAAGCAAGTTCTTCTTCTGGAGTAACACTTAAAGAAAGGGCATGTGGTGCGGCAGCTAATTCTACATCAACATCTACTTGTTTATCATGGTCTACAAAGAAATATCATGATGTTAATTCTAATGGTATAAGTAACTTACAGTTTGAAGCCACTAAGTCAACTGGTACTACAAATAGACTAATGTTAGTGTTAAGGTAGATACGGGAGCTCCTAATTTAGGAGTTAAAATGACTGGAAGGAGAAGTACTAGTGATGCTGCATCTGAAAGTAATACTACATATACTAGTAATAGTTGGAGTAATAAATATATAACAATATTCTTATCAAATAGTGATTCTGTAAGTGGTATTAAGAGTGGTTATCCACAATTATGGATTGATTCTGGAAGCGCTACTAACAGTAGTAATGGAAATCAAGGAAAGTGGTTATCGAGAACCAAATTTGATGTAAATGCAGAGGGTGTTTCAACACTTAAATTTAGAACAATGGATAATGCTGGTAATATTAAAACTACGTCATCATATACAATTAAACTAGATCACAGTAAGCCATCATTTACTTCTCTTACAACTAGCAATAATAAAATTAGTTTTGCGGCAAAAGATACAATTTCTGGTATTAAATCTTACTGTGTTAAGATAAAAGGTGGGGATTGTACAAATGATAGTGGTTATGTTGCTGTTAATTCTGGTAGTACTTATAGTTTAAGTAATATTTCTAAAATTACGACTAGTAAAAAAACAACTATTCAGGCTGGAACAACTTATACAGTTGTTGTAAAAGATTATGCAGGAAACTCTATTTCAAAAGATATATCAACATCATTAACTTTTGTTAAGACAAAATATTGGAGTACAAGGTTCTGTACAATGCATAATGGTATAGCTGATGCAACTGGTGGTTCTACGACTAAATCTTGTTCGCAAGCTGTAGACAGTGGTACTAATTGTTATACTGCTGGATATAATGTAAATAATCATGGTGATAAAACATATGCCAATATGAAAATTTCATCTCTGACAACATCAGTTTCTGGTAGTGATTTAAAAGTAACAATAACGTTTGCAGTTGCAAATGGATATTTTGGTACTTATTCAAGTGGATATAATAGATATATGTGTTTAAAGAAAGGAAATAGAACCTTTACTAATGCCACTTGTACAAGTGATACTCAAAGCGTTAAGACCGATTGGGGTGGTAATGGTAAATCAGTAGATATTACTAAAACATTTACCATTAAGAATTACAATTCAAAAGCAGGTTCTTATTCATTTAAAATGTGGGGAGATACATATAAACATCTTGTTCATCAGATGTAAATGCACTTAATCAAATTTATTCTTTCCAAACAGATTATATATTTAAATTAAAATAAATGTTTGTAATTTAAGAAAAATATGATATAATACACATAAGAAAGGAGTGGGAATTTAGGCCCACTCTTTATATTTGTAGGAGGAGTTATGAAGGAAAAAGTAAAAAATGCTCTAGATGCTAAGATTTTAGACTTAGGTATGTTTGTAACTGATGTTTATATGAGTACTGAAGAAGGTGTTAAAACTTTAAATGTTGAGTTAGATAGTGATGATGTAATAGACGTTACACGTATAACAGAAGCTTCTAAAATTATTAATCCTATTATAGATGAGCTTGATTTAGTTGATGGAGAGTATGTTTTAGATATTCATTCAAAAGTGAAGGGAGATGATTGTAATGAATAGTAAAGAATTTTTAAAAGCCTTAAATGAAATTACAAAAGAAAAAAATATAGATCCTGAAGTAGTATATGATGCAATGGAACTTGCTTTGACATCTGCTTATAAAAAGAATTTTAATTCTAATACTAATGTTAAAGTAGTATTTAATCGTGAAACAGGAGAAATAAAAGTTTACTCTTATTTAACTGTTGTAGATGATTCAAAAATGACTAAAGAAGAATATGAAGATTATTTATTTGAACATTATACAGATGAAGATGATGAGGATGAAGAAGAAGTAGAAGAAGATGAGGAAAAAGAGGAAGAAAAATATTCATACTTTAATCCTAATGTTGAAATAAAATTAAGTGATGCAAGAAAGATTGATAAGACTTTAAATGTTGGTGATACTATTGATACAGAAGTGACACCAAAAGACTTTGGGCGTGTTGCTACTTCAACTGCAAAACAAGTAGTAGTTCAAAAAATTAGAGAAGCTGAAAGAAATAGTATCATGGCAGAGTTTGGTGATAAGCAAGATGAAATGTTAGTTGGTACAGTAGCTTTGGAAGATCCAGATAACTATTATATAGATTTAGGTCGTACTAATGGAATATTACCTAAGAAAGATATTATTCCAGGTGAAAAAATAGAAATGGGTAGCCAAATAAAGGTTTATGTTACTAAAGTTGATAATAATGGTAAGAGCCTATTAGTTTTACTTTCACGTGTACATTATGGTTTTGTTAAGAGATTATTTGAACTTGAAATACCTGAACTTAGTGATGGAACAGTTCTTTTATATAGTGTAGCAAGAGATGCTGGTTCAAGAAGTAAGGTAGCAGTTTATTCAGAAAATCCTAATGTAGATCCAATAGGAGCATGTATTGGAGAAAAAGGAAGCAGAATTGCACGTATTATTAATGAATTAGGTGGAGAAAAAATAGACGTTGTTAGATATGATAAAGATCCAGCAGTTTTTATTGCTAATAGTTTAAGTCCTGCTAAGAATTTAACAGTAATTATTACTGATCCTAAAAAACAAGAAGCAATGGTAATAGCAGATGATGATAACTTCTCTTTAGCTATCGGAAAAAGAGGTCAAAATGCAAGACTTGCTAGTAGATTAACACACTATAAAATAGATATAAAAACTCGTGAACAAGCAAGTGAAAATGGAATAAACATTAGAACAGAAGAATAGGTGATAACATGAAACAAAAAAAAATACCTATGAGAAGTTGTGTTGTGACAGGAGAAAAACTCCCTAAACGCGAACTGTTAAGAATCGTTAGAACAACAGACGAACGGTTGTTTGTGATTTAAGTGGAAAAATTAATGGCCGTGGTGCATATATTAAAAAAGATGTAGATGTATTAGAAAAGGCCAAAAAAACTAAAATATTAGAAAAAAGATTAGAATGTACAATTAGTGATGAAACATATGAAGAGGTAAAAAATGAAATAGAAAAAATGTAAGAAAGTGAGGTGGTTTTCATGATGAGTTTATTGGAGTATGCAAATGATGTAAACTTAGACATTGAAAAGATAAAAGAAATTTGTAAGGAATTAGGGATAAATAATACTGATCCTTCATCATTATTATCTGAGACAGATATTGTAAAATTAGATAATTATATTTCTTCAAATAATATGGAGGATTCTTCAGAAATTAGTGAAGAACTTAGTGAATATTTGGAAGATGAAAAAACTTATGATAAAGCTTTAGAGATGACTGAAGGATCTAAATTTGACTTTGATAATGGAGATAAATTTGAAAAAGTTAAATCAAAACAAAAGAGACAACAGGATGCTAAAAAGAATTTTCAAGCAGAAAAGAAAAAGATGTATAAACATCGTGAAAAATTACAAAGTAATGTTCAAGATATAGATTCGAATGTTATTCTTTATAAAGATGGAATGACTGTTTCTGAGCTCGCTACAGCTTTAAATGTAAGTGGGGCTTTACTTATAAAGAATTAATGGAACTTGGAATAATGGTTAATTTGAATCAAAGTGTTGATTTTGAAACTACTGAGGTTTTAGTTAGTGAGTTTGATAAGGTTCTAAAGAAAGAAGAAACAGCTGATATTTCAAATTTTGAAAGTTTTGAGATTGAAGATAGGGAAGAAGATTTAGTAAAACGTCCTCCTGTTGTAACAATTATGGGTCATGTTGATCATGGTAAAACAACTTTACTTGATTATATTCGTAAGAGTAAGATTGCAAGTTTAGAAGCTGGCGGTATTACACAGGCTATTGGAGCTTATTCTGTTACTTGTAATGGAGAAAATATTACATTTATTGATACACCTGGACATGAAGCATTTACACAAATGCGTGCTAGAGGGGCAAGTGTTACTGATATAGTAATAATAATAGTAGCGGCAGATGATGGAGTTATGCCTCAAACAAAAGAAGCTATCGATCACGCTAAAGCAGCTGGTGTTCCAATTATTGTTGCAATCAATAAAATAGATAAAGAAGGAGCAAATGTTGAGCGTGTATTAACTCAGTTAGTAGAAAATGGTCTTACACCAGAAGAATGGGGTGGAGATA
>ERZ859980.1308-NODE-1308-length-10195-cov-1.568935_pt1 | contig 10195 bp, 14 predicted proteins | sample MGYA00509984_ERZ859980 | MGnify/ENA primary metagenome ERZ859980 (study PRJEB30046, sample SAMN00715173) | human gut metagenome | study: EMG produced TPA metagenomics assembly of the A metagenome-wide association study of gut microbiota in type 2... | reverse complement strand
AATTAAAGCAGTCTCCTTCCTGCAAAATTTTAACGATATTACCATTAAAATCTGTTTCGGGAGTGGAACGTACATTCCAGTTTGGACCAACAAACATGAATATATCTCCAACAGCTATGTTACTATCATCAGCAAATTCAACAGATGTTGTTTCAGACAATGTCATAGTAGTTTCTCGAGTTGTAGTTTCTTCCTCGGGTGATGCTGGAATTGTTTCTTGGGGTAATGTTGTCGTTCCACTTAATTCTGGTGGCCATACTACATTTTTTACACCAGCCCCAGTTTGTGCTATATACAACAAGATGTAAAACACATCCAAAGAATCTAACTCCCCCGATTTATCTACATCAGCTCGCATCATATCCAATTTTTCAACTGGATTGCCAACCCCCTCATTTGCCAAGTAGATCATTACGACAAGACATCACTTGTTGTGATGTACCCATCCTCATTTACATCTCCAACAATAACATCGTTGTTACTATCTGCTAAAGCAGAAAATGGCTGAACCACTAGCAATAACGACACCACCAAACTTATTAATGCAATCACAAATCTTTTCATTTGCTTTCCTCCTTGTTGAAACCCTTATGAATGCACATACTCAAAATATTATTGAGTTACTTTATTAGCATATCATAATTTTACATAATATTCAATGGTTTTTGAACCATTTTCTATAAAAAAAAGAGCTCATACATGAGCTCTCTCTTCATAAAAAGTTTCTATTAGTTTGTTTTACTCCATTACACAATATTTGTCTGCAATGCAGAAAATGTTGCCAACGGTTCCTTCAGATGTGATTATAGTGAGTATATTTTCATTTTTTTCCATAACCACAAAAAGTTCGTTTTTCTTCAACGTACCAACTGCAGACTGAGACTTATCTCTAATATACCAGGTGTTACCTGTAAATTTCAATATATCTCCTTCTTCAATTTCTTCTACGTTCGAAAGTTGCTTTTCCTGGTACTTATGCTCAACCTTATTCAAGTGAGCAATCTCGTCTAATTCATACAGCCGTTTCTGGTATATTACAATATATTTGTTGCTTTCATTTACAGCTACTATTGTGATATGTTCACCAGCCTCCACAATAATTTCACCATTTGAGTTTGTCAACTTGACAGTTTCTGTTGGTGTTACAATATCTCCTAACTGCAACTTTTCAGTTGTAGTAACAGATGTTGTTGTGAATTCTGTGGATGTTGTCGTGGAATTATCCGTTGTTTTTACAGTTGTCGTGGATTCAGCAGTTGTTTCGGTTGTAGTTGTTGCGGTTGTAGTTTTCGTTTTTGTAGTAACAAATGTTGTTGTCTCAGACTTCGTCATAGTTATTGTAGATTCTGTTGTAAGTTTTGTCGTTTTCCCTGTAGTTGTTGTTTCTTCTGTATTGGTTGTCGTTGTTTCGGTTATCGTACTTGTTTGTGAAATTGGATTTACGTAGAAAAGGTTTTCTGAATCTGGTGTAATTTGCAGATACAAATCGTAGCCAAAGTATTCAACTTCATACCAATTTTCTGGCATAATTTTGATTACTTTGCAGGTTTCACCCGCAGTCTTTTGGTTACAACATTTGCTTCCAGTGACGGAGCTGATCTGAGATTCCAGGTTTCAACTCCTTTCACAGGATTGAACACCAGAATGTCATCAGTGTATATTTTTTCTGGTGCTGGTGGCCAAGTTGCATCTTGACCTGCTCCAGATTTGGCGATATACACCATTAAATAGAACACATCTGTTGAGTCAACCTTTTCATTTCGGTCAACATCGAAGATTTTTTCATCAAATTCGATGCCTAACCGTGTATGAGCTTCCTCTTTAGAGTAGCCAACTCCAACTAGGGCGATGTAGTACATGATATACCATACATCTGTGGAATTCAGATTCCCATCAGAATCTGCATCACCAAGCAATATAGTATGTGTATTGGTCGCCATTGCTGTTGTTGCTACTGCCTTTGTCATTGTCGACATCAGCAAAGTGCTAAATGTGAGAATGACAGTCAAAACAACAGTCAAAATTTTTTTCATTCGTATTCCTTCCTCCAATGCTCTTTGAAACTTTCTATGAAATGACATCACCACGTCATTCTTTGACGACGTCGAATGTAATTATATCATAACTTTACATAATTTTCAATATTAATTCTAATTTTTGTGGTTGTTCTCATTTTTTATTAAAAAAATTCTTCACGAACTTGCCCATTTTTTAGTTGCTATTGTAACTTTTTGGGGTGATAACACATATTATGTATTATATAATCAAACAAAGGAGGATTATGTATGAATGATTATAGTAGTAGAAAATGTTGTCATAAAAATTCTATGTCTATGATGAATAATAATATGAATATTGATATGATGGATGATTTTTGTGATGAAGATACTAGCATAGTAACAACAGCTCAGTCTGATTGTGCAAATTTATGTACAATGCCTCAAAATAACTGTAACTGTGGTTTTGATATGGATACAGAGTCTGTATTTCCAGATAATCCTATGCTTGCGCAAAGTTATGTTCCTATTCAAAAAATGAATAAAGTTTTTACACCTGATATTGGTTTAAAAATGGGAACTATTTTTCCAGAGCTTGTAAGCCCTTATATGCCTTGTCAAAGCATAAGAGAAATTGAATATATTAGAAATAATAATAGTCTTGGGGAGGGATGTAATAAATGAATGACCAATATATAAGCTATGAAGATTATCAAAGAGCTTGTGAATTAAATGACTTTGATAGAAATTGTACTTGTGGTAATAATGCTACAAGAGAAGAAATGCTAAGTACTTTAAAATCTTTAAAATTTAGTATTATCGAATTAGGTTTATATTTAGATACTCACCATGATGATGAAAAGGCTATTTGCTTACACAAAGAATATTGTAATAAGTATAGAAAATTAGCTGATCAGTATCAAAAAATATATGGGCCATTGACTATAATGTTCCCATGTAATAAATGGAGATGGCTTGAAGAGCCTTGGCCATGGGAAAGGGGGAACTTTTAATGTGGACTTATAACAAAGTTTTAGAATATCCTATAAATATAAAAAATAGAAATCCACAACTTGCAAAATTTATAATTAGTCAATATGGAGGTCCTGATGGAGAGCTTAGTGCTTCTCTTAGATATTTGAGTCAGAGATTTGGTATGCCTGATCAAACTGCTAAGGCTATTTTGAACGATATAGGTACTGAAGAGCTAGCTCATTTAGAAATGGTTGGAACTATTGTTCATCAATTAACAGATGGATGCTGTCCTGAAGAACTTAAACAAGCTGGACTTGGATCATATTATACAGACCACGGCTGGGGTGTATATCCTCAATCAGCAGCAGGAATGCCTTTTTCTGCCTCTGTGCTTGCTGTAAAAGGTGACCCTATTGCTGATTTACAAGAAGATTTAGCTGCTGAGCAAAAAGCAAGAGCAACATATGAAAAATTAATTGATTTATGCGCAGATGACCCTGATGTAATCGACCCTCTTCGATTCTTAAGAGAAAGAGAAATTGTTCACTTTCAAAGATTTGGCGAAGCTTTGAGAGGTGTTCAAGATAAATTGGCTGAGAAAAAATGGTATATGAATAAAGACTGTTAAAGATAAAAATGGAAGATAATGCTCTTCCATTTTTCTTTGTATTTTTATTTTTAATATTTACTATAAAATTTTCTAAACATTATTTGTATTGTATGACAAATATAAACTAATTATTTTTTATAATTGACAACATCGTGGTACAGAAGAATTAGTACCATACTGTTATCAATGGCTAAATATTTTAATTACAATTTTAGTTATAACATTAAAATTTATTTGAATATATTATTTCTATTTCATCAGTATCTGGAATAGGTTTATCCAAATTTCTTCCATAAAGTGCATAAAAATTTAATAATTAAAGTTTCAACCATTCTCATTTCTTCCTCTAATTGGTATTTTATTACTTTATACTAGCTCTATGTATAATAATAATAACCTTATTAAAAATAAAATAAGTATTGAATTTTATGTAAAATTATAGTAAAATATATACCTATATAAACTCTTGGGTTTATTTTACATATATCAAAATAATCGGATTGTAATCCGAGAAAGGAAAGGTAAGAAGTTATGAACAAAAAACGGATAATTTCTTATGTAGTGTTACTTATGGTATTGACTGCTCTTATGAGTATGTTTGCTGGATGCGCTACATCTGAAAAAAATCCAACTCAAACGGTTAAGGAGAATGTCTTTATTTATGATGAAGATAACATTATTGATGATGATGTAGAAAAAACTCTCAACAAAATGTTAGTTGAACTTGAAGAAAAGACAGAAGTAGAGTTCTCCGTTGTATCTGTAGAAAGTGTGCTTGGGAGTATTGAAGATTACGCGAATAATCTGTTTAATACTTTTGGTATTGACAAGGACAATGGAGTATTACTTTTATTTTCTCAGTCTGATGAAAAAGTTATACTTAAAATTGGTAGAGAACTTAAGGAATGCTTAACTGACTCAGAGTGTGGCCAAATTCTTGATGATTATTTTGTTCCTTATCAAGAAGACGACGACTATACTAAAGCAACAGAAATGACTGTAAAAGCTGTTTTGACTGTTATTGCTGAAGAATACGAAGTCAACATTCAAGGTTTAGAAACAGATATATCTGTTGAAGATGACTCTGATGATTCTGATGATAAAGATGATAAAGCATATTTGTATACTGTGATAATTATTATTCTTTTTATAGGTATTCTTGATAGTTCTCGTCGTCGTAATTCATGATGAATCATTAGGAGGATTCTCTGGCGGATCATCCGGAAATTTTTATGTTGCCTGCAATTTGAGTATTTTAGACTAAAACAAAAGTTTAAAATTTTCTACAAGCATAGTTTCTGGAATGAGCGGATATTATTCCCTGGGATACTTTGAGGCTTATGAAGGCACAAAGGCATTCAAATTCGATTAATTAGACCTTTTCAAAATTATAGCTGGGCAGAATTGTCAACTGTAATAAAAGCAATAGCACCTATTTAGATACATTCTAATAGGTGCTATACTTTTTATTCATCTCATTAATGATTATGTTTTAATTCTTAAATCCTTTTGTTAAATCAAAAGCAATATATTTATACATATTCTCGCATAATGAATTAATGAATTTTTCTTCAATAATATATTCTGATTTGATTATTTCAAATCTCCAATAAATTTTTCAATTAACTTTTGGTATTGGTCTTGAGCATTTAGACAAGTGTCTGTAAGATAGCCTTTTTCACCACCATGTTGATATTCATTTAAACCTCTATAGTAAAATAGTTTATCCTTATCTAATATTATAAATGGAATAATATCATTTTTTAGGCATTCTTTAAACATTATGATACGACCAACTCGGCCATTACCATCTTGAAAAGGGTGAATTTTTTCAAAATCACTATGAAATTTTACAATATCTTCAAATGTAACTTTTTCTAATGAGTTGTACCAATTCAATAGTTTTTCATATCATTTGCTACATCTTTTGGATTAGATGTAGAATTTCCCCCCACTTCATTTGCTAAAGCTTTATAATCGCCAACATTAAACCATGATTTTCTTTCATTAGATGTTCCATTTTTTAGTATTTTATGAAATTCTTTTATCATATCTTCTGTTAAAGTTTTATCCGCCACATCTAACATATAATCTACTAATTTAAAATGATTTGATGTTTCTATAATATCATCTACTTTAGCTTGTGAATTTCCATCTTCTAAAACTAGAGTATTTGTTTCATAAATATATCTTGTTTGTTCTTCAGTTAATGTACTTCCTTCTATATGGTTTGTATTATAGGCAAAATTAATTTGTGTTATATGGTATAAATTACCTTTTAATTCCATTTCTTTTTGCTCTCTTAAAATATCTAAAACATTACTCATATATATTTTTTCTCCTTTTCTCATACCTTAATATTATACCATAAAACGCCTAAAATTACTATAGTTTTGCCTAAAAATCCAATGAATTACAGCGTCTTGATTTTTTGTACAGAATATTGTATGGCAAATATAAATTAATTATTTTTTATAAAAATGGAACTCACAGCAATCTCCACCATACCCCAATGTTTTTGTCCTCGAAAATCCTATCTTTTTTAGCCCTCCATATGTTACATTATCAACATCACAAAATAAGTGACATAGTTTTTCACAATCACTTTCTCACATGCAGTATGCCAAAGACATTTTTTTATAGTTACATCAAAATAATCCTTACCATGTTTTTGTACGCTTTCTTGTAAATCAGTTGTGCGCATAATTTTAAGAAATACCTTGCTGTATATTGAATAAAATCCTGGTACTTTTTCTATCTTAGCAGTAGATGCATGTTTTTTTGCTGCAATTTTATCAATCATATATTTTCGCATATATTGACATACTTCGTCTTCTGAAACTTCCTCTTTGATAAAGTTTTATACATTGCTATACGAGGAAGAATGGTTTGAATAAGCGTTTTCATTTGATTTTTTGATTTATTCTGTGTATTTTTTATAAGTTCATTAAGCATTACTTCTTGCTTATTAAACAAATCGTTTCCCCTTTTTTCACCAAATTCTTCATTAAAAAGTGCTTTTATATTTTTTTGTTGCTTTATCTTCATAATTATAATTCCTCCATAATTCACTATTTAGTTCTTAGTTATACTAACATAAAAGCAACCAGTTATCAACTAACTATTGGCCTTAAATCATCTAATTTGGCAAATAAAAACACTCTCCAGTGAGAGTGTTTCATTAACTAAATTTCAATCATAATTGAATATAATTTGTGCATTTAATTGATTGTATTTTTGTGCAAGTGATTCAATTATTTTTTTCAATCATAATTGAATTATTTCCTCTTCCAACTGCTTTTTCATTAACATATGCATTTGCTGTGTCTATTAGATTATATCCATTTTTCTACCTTCTTGGCAATTTTATATCACTTGGAGTTAGGTATAAGTCAATAATTTATTATAAAAAAACATAACATTTTGAATAATCAAAATGTTATGTTGATTTGTGTTTTATTATTATTTTTTCAATATCTTCTTGATTTTATTTAAGATTTTCGAAAACCAACCTTGTTTTTCAACTTTAATCATTGATTTGGTAGCTTGTATCTGTTCATTTTTTAGATCCTGTGTTTGCTTATTTTTAAATATAGTATTCTGATTAAAGCTTTTTTTCTTTTTTTCTTCATAATTATATTCATTATTTCTTAATTTTTTAATATATTCACTTTTTTTCTTCTCATCATCGCATAAATAATCTATATATATTCCTGCTAAAATTTCTCTTGTTTTATTTTTTATATTATATTTTGAAATATCTTCTTCTTCAAAATTAATATTAGGAATATATGTTTTTGATTTGTTCTTTTCATAAAACTCTACTATTTCACTTGGAATTTTTGACTTTTCATCTTCTTCAAGATGATTAATAATTTCTAGTACTTCAACTAATGCTTCACGATATTCTGTATTAATCATTTGTATCCTCCTCATATACATACTATAATTCTATATGTGCTTTATTGTTTTCTTTTGATTTTGCTATTATATTTTGTGCTGTACGATCAATTTTTCCGCTTTCTGATATACCAAGATCTCCAACATCACTTGCAGAAACTCTTGGCACATAATACGGTAAATTCAAATCAGGGTATTGTATAGTTTCCTTATTCTTTCTTGATAAATTTTAAGAACTGTCATAGTCTTTCCTCTTGTTCCATGTAGATACAAATCAATTTTATCTTTATAAGCCTCACTATTTGTATGTGCAATTGTTGTAGTACCTTTTTCTTTTGCAAATATAGATAATGGCTGTCCTAACTTACTACTTAAAATAGTTCCAAAGTTTTCAGTAATATTTTTATGTTGATATTTTTTCCATTCCTCTGGCGAAATATAAAATACTCTTGTTGTTCTTTCTCCACTAATAGGTTCACATATAAACATATATCCTTTATCTGGTGATTGTATTCCATCAAGCAAATTGCTATATACAAATGTACTATACGCATTTGGTTCAATTTCCCCATTTAATTTTCTTTCCCCAACATTTATAGTATATATTGGTTTTTGTTTTTTTAGTATTTCGGCTCTTTCGCTAAATGGAATAATTTCATTCTTTCTAGTTGACTGCTCTCCTGATTCATTATTTGGTCTTTTTGTTCCATTTCCTACAGGTTTTGGTACGTCTGGCACTGAAACAACACATGAATAAACTGTGTTTTTATCTTTTTCCTCTTTTAAATATTTATAATAATTTATAAAATTTTCACATGCTGTATTTAAAGTATCATCAAGACCATTCAAAAATGGAGTATAGTCTGGATTAGGCTCTGATGCTATAGTTTTACAAATTTCGTTTTTAAATTTTTGTACATCAATTGTTGGAACTTTAAAATTATAATCTTTGGCATTACAAATTTGTAATCTAGACCAATTATCCGCTCCCTTGAAAGAAAAAGATAAACCATTCTTTGGTGAAACACGAATTGAAATCTTATTTATATCATTTACATCTCTGTTATTTTTTTTACATCTACTTTCATATTCCGGATTTGATTCCTTCATCAATCTTGAAACGGTCTTTTGAATTATCTCCCTTTGTAAATTTTCTGTAAAAAACCAAGATAAATCTATATTATAACTTCCATGTTTATCTTTATCTATTGTAGAACTATCATCTAGATTTGAAAAGAAATCTGATAACATTTCAAATCCATTTCTTTTTTTATTTTCTTTATCTATATCTTCCATAAAATCTCCTTTTACTTTCTACATTAATTTTCTTATATAAAATTACATATATTAAGAATAAAAGTTCTTACTTTTTTAAGTCCTTCTTTTCTTATATTCATGTACCATTAATTTTTTCTTTTCAATTTAATATATAAAACCACCATTGAAATAACTGCTATTCCCATAGCAATTATAATTATATTATTTTCACCTGTTTGTGCTAATTTTTTCTTTGATATTGTATTATCTACTTTTTTATCATCTGTTTTTTCAGTAGTTACAGTAATAGGTACTTCAAAATCTTTAGTTTTGTTTTCTGATATTTTTACTTTAATTAATAATTTTGTAGTTTCCTCTTTTAAACCTTGTATAGATGCTCTTCCTGCTATTTGAGTAGGAGAATTTATATTGTTTTCTATTCCACTTTCAGGAACACATTTTGCAATAGTTTCATCTTCTATTTTCCATTCAACATTCCAGTTATCTTTTACCATTTCGACTGATGCAATTTTAGAAATACCGTCTTTTAACTTTGCAGTTATCTCTATTGTATCGGCGTTTCCTACACCTAATTGTATCTTATCTTTATTTAAAATGATATTATAGTCACAATCTTCTTCATCATCTGTTATAGTAATATCATATGTACTACTATAAGACATATATTCTGCTTTTATAGTTACATTTCCACTGGCAATTGCGGTAACTAAACCTGATTTATCAACTGTAGCAATTTTTTCATCAGAGCTTGACCATGTTACATCCTCATTTTTTACTGCATTAGTTAATGATTCTACACCTTCAATATCTAATTGCAAATTCTTACCTTTTTCTACTGTTTTTATATTATCTTTTTGAACAATAGATATATTATCGCCTATAGTTATCACTCTATCTTCACCCACAGCTAGTGAAACTGTTGCTGAACGTTCCTTATATGTCGCTGTAATTTCAGCCATTCCTTCAATTACACCATTTGAAACTTTTGCAATTTTTTCATCTGAACTTTTCCATGTACATTGACTTGAAACATCTTCTCTGGATGTTTCTCCTGTAGGGGCTGGTGACATCTCATTACTTGTGACATATTCTGCTTTTATATTCATTTTTCCTCCAACAGGAATCATTTTACTGCACATGTATACTCCATTTGAATATGTAATGTTATCTCCTGATAATTCTAGATTCATACTTATTGCATATGATTTGATACTACAGCACATACTTATAATTACTATAGATATAAATACAGCCATAGCTTTTTTTACACATAATTTCATACAACCTCCTCTTTTAATTTACATATTTAGATATTTTTTTCTTTTGTAAAGAATCCCTTATAAAAATTATAACATATCACTTTTTATATTACAATAATTAATGATTTTGTATTGGTGTCAAGAAATTTCGGAAAATAATCCAATGATATATAAAA
>ERZ859980.1306-NODE-1306-length-10208-cov-2.129223_pt1 | contig 10208 bp, 9 predicted proteins | sample MGYA00509984_ERZ859980 | MGnify/ENA primary metagenome ERZ859980 (study PRJEB30046, sample SAMN00715173) | human gut metagenome | study: EMG produced TPA metagenomics assembly of the A metagenome-wide association study of gut microbiota in type 2... | reverse complement strand
CAGCGGCAACTCTGATATCTTATCATAACCGCTTTCGTTTGTCAACAACTTTTTTTGAAATCTTTTTCGTCTTGGAAAACTTTGTTTTCCGTGACAGATTTTTATGTTAACATATCTGTCAGACTTTGTCAACAACTTTTTTGAAATCTTTTCAAGTTTCCTTCGAGCTGTTGTGTTGTCTCGGCGCTGCCTCAACAACGTATCTGAGTATATCACCCTGTGCCCCACTTGTCAACATTATTTTGCATATTTTTCAAACAATTTTGCAAAAGCAGTAAAAAAGCCCATAATCATGGGCTTTTTTGTCATTTTGGATCTTATTGTCTTTTCTCTTTTTCTCATAATTTACAGTATATATGCCTATAAAAGTTGAATTGTATATTCATTTGATGTATTTTTGAGACGAAGAGAAATGTTTTGTATCCCATTTGCCATATCTTCATTTACTTCCAGTAGCAGGACCAATCCCTGTGTCTCACCGGGAGCCATGGTTTCCACATACGTAGACATGTCATTGGGCAGCATTGTGGTCAATGCATTTCCACGTGTGCCGTCATTTACAGTAATGATGTATCTGGATGCGGTACTCAGGAAATCAACATTTTCCTCCTGGTCTGTTCCGTTGGTCAGTTCAAAGTTCAATATCAGAAGCTTTTTCCCGGTGGATGCATCCAACGCAAAATAATCCTCCGTAGATCCGTCCTCCGGATAAGAGTCTGCTATCTGGTAATCTCTGTATGTCAAGGTCACTCCCTCCGCAAGTCCGAAGAAATCCTCCAGACTGGTGGTAATATCCTCCTGTGCGGTAGGTGCCTGGGCTTCTGAAGCAGCCGATTCCGCAGGCTTCTCTTCCGTCTGTGCATTCTCCTGTCTTCCGGCTTCCCTGGCCGCGTCTTTTTCCAGTTTTGCAATGACGATTTCCGGGTCCACGAGACGGCTCCGGTTATTCGCATCATATTTTAAGAGAGTTACCGCCGCATATTCTCCGACTCTTTGTGATTCCGCTTCTGTCAGATCCGGAATTTCATTTCCGCAGGCTGTCATGCCAAGCGCCATTACACACAATAACGCTCCGCATACAATCTTCTTTTTGTTTCCTGTCATTCTTCTATCCTTCCCTGTCTGTTTTTCCATTGTTTCCTGTATTTTTCTCAAGTACGATATAAATCCCGGCAATCGCCAGTGCGATCACACCCACTACAAAGAAAAGGACCGTTTTCTGCAATACCGGTGCTCCCCAGTAATCATATAATGCTATTTTACCACAAGTGCACAAAGAAAGCACTAGTCCATATATTCTTACCGGCTTATCTTTTTTCAAAAAGCCCAGTGTTACACTTACCAGCGCAATCAGCATGATCAGAACACTATTGATCACGGGAACATTGGTCTTAACGATCAGTGCCATATAGGTCAGAAAGATCACAATGATCAGTTCTCTGTGTTTAAACTTCTTATAGTATCTCTCCTGCAATGTCAGTACCAGATAAGCCAGTACAAACACAAACATGCACAGATAAGTAAGATAAGAGTTCCGGTACACCGGATTTGCCAGAGCGATCAACGCTCCGATCTGCCCCACCATTACAGATACATTAAATACCAGGATGTTTTTCCCGCGCATATATTTCACATTATTAAACAGCAATATACTTACAAACAGGATCCCCGCAAAAGCCGGCAGCTTTAGCATCGGCATCAAATTGGCCGCTGCAAAAAATGCCAGGGAAAAAGTAAGCAGGAGCTCCTGTATCGTCGTCCATCCATAGACCAGGAACATACTGAGGATGGTTCCCGCAAGGAGCAGGTATGCATACGGTATTTCCTTTCCGTTTGCCAGAAGTTCAATACAGTACAGTGATGTAACGATCACATCCAGTGCCCTCAGTCCGCCTTCCGCAAAACGGGTCAGGATCTTCGTCAGTAAAAGCAACGCTGTCAGGCATATGAGTATCGGCCAGTTACTTTCTATTACAGAAAAGGCACATACCGCAACAAAACTGAAAAAGTAACAGGGCAGCCATTTTTTCCACGTTCCACGTATGGCAATTCCCGCAAGAACCGCGACTACAAACGCCATTCCCGTCAGGGCGATGATTCCGATATACGCGTCGTTCTCCGCTCTTCCCCAATAATTGTTCATCGCCGTACCGGTTGTAATTCCGGCTACCAGAAGAAATGCTATATAGATTGCCAGCAAGCCGTTTTCATTCACTGCATGGCCCGCCTGTTTTTCTTTTAGTATGTAATTGCTCTGCACTACCAGGATCAGATGTGCGATCAAGAAAAAGGTTCCAAATGCAGCTGCTGTCACCCAGACCGGCATTCCCTGTGTACTGATCACACAGGATACCGTTACCGGGAAAAGGATCGTAGTGCTGACAAGTTGTATCAACTGCGAAGCCGTATGATATCTTCTTACCGGCACACAGATGCTCAGTACACTCAGTAACAGAATCAATGCCAGCACCAGCAGGCCTTCCGGCTCCGAAAGCAATGAAGAACCGAAAAGCGGATACGCACAAAGCCAACATGCTGCGATTCCCAGCATTCTGTGTATCAGGGAATCCCTTTTTCTGCTCAGTAAAACCGTGCCCACTGTGATCACTGCAATGATCGCCGCTGCAGGAAGCATACCGAAATTATGTAGGGAAACGTATTGATCATGGTCGACAGATATAACGCCGCTATGCCGATAGCCGAAAAGATCTGGGCCAGTTTCGGAAGCTTTCTGTGGATCAGTAATTCTGCGATCAATACCACTCCCAGGGAAACTGCATATAAAGAAATACCTTTGATCCAGCCGTTCATAAAATACATACCAAGCAATACCAGTGCGGTCAGAATAAAGATTCCGCCAACCACCGACAATGCAATGGTTGCGACCAGATATTCCGCATTCTGCTTCTTCTGTGCCGGAGCCTGCGTCACCGGTGCCTGCACCTGTTGCATAGTAAACTGCCCTACTGGCTGTGTCTGTGATTGCCCGGCTGTCTGCTGTTCTCCGGCGGCTGCCTCCTGTGGTACACTCTGCTGCGGCACAGATGACTCCGCTCCGGTTTCTCCGCCTCTGTTTGCATTGATCTGCTGTCTCTGGTACCAGAATTCCACGCTTTTATCCAGTTCTGCCTGTAGCTGTTCTACATATTCCGGCTGTCTCTGTATTCTTGGAAGTAATTGCTGTAAATACCTGGTAAATATCGGATCATTGGACTGCATCAGGTATTCTCTTGCCTGTTGTTCCAGTCTCTTTGCTCGTTCCTGTTGTGTATTGGTCTCCATCTTTTATCCTTCCCTCATTGTAATTTCTGTGATCTTATGACACTATATACTCTCTGTATCTGTCCATATCCTGTCTATGGCAGTCCGCATGGATCAGAATACCGTCCTCCCTATACTCTCTGGAAAGTATCTGCGCCTGTTCCATCAGATAGGAAGCCACATTTCCTGCACTGTACGGGATCAGAAATACGCACTCTGCATTATCCGCATAGACTTTCTGTTCAACAGCCTCTGCCAGTTCACGGATACCGATATTAAGTCCTGCCGCCAGATACCAGTTGTCCTGTCTCTTTTGCGGCAGTGGTTCCATCTCACATTTGTCTGCCTTATTATACACTATGATCTGCGGAATGTCACCTGCTTCCAGTTCTTTTAAGGTATCAGCAGTTACCTGCATCTGCTGTCTGTAATTTTCATCGCTGAAATCCACCACCTGGATCAGCAGATCCGCATACTTCACCTCTTCCAGTGTAGAGCGGAAGGCTTTTACCAGTCCGTGGGGCAGCTTGTTGATAAATCCAACCGTATCCGTCAGGAAAAAGGGCTTATTATGTCCGGTATCCACACTGCGGACACTGGTCTCCAGTGTAGCAAACAGCATATCCTTTTCCATGACCGTTTTATCCGGCAATTCGCCGAACTGCTCTACCATACGGTTCAGAATTGTAGACTTTCCCGCATTGGTATATCCTACCAGAGCCACCTGCGGGATACGGGACTGCTGCCTCTTTTTCCGCTGCACCTCTCTGGTACGTCCCACATCTTCCAGTTCCTTTTTCAGTTCTGTGATACGATGATCGATCTTACGCCTGTCCAGTTCCAGCTTTTTCTCACCGGTGCCCTTATTACTCATGCTGCCACTGGCACCGCCCTGTCTGCTCAGTGCATCATACATTCCTACCAGTCTCGGCAGCATATATTGCAGTCTGGCTGTCTCCACTTGTAATTTTGCCTCTCTTGTCTGGGCCCGGATGGCAAATATATCTAGGATCAGATTAGTCCGGTCGATGATCGGCAGTTCCAGTTCATTTCCCAGATTTCTTACCTGTGAAGGTGTCAGAGAATTATCAAACACAATCTCCTGTGCCCCGCATTCTTCTGCCAGCCTGCGCACCTCTGTCACTTTTCCGGTGCCGATATATAACGCTTTATTGACATGATCCAGCCGTTGTACAATCTGACCGGCCACTTCTTTTTCCGCAGCTTCCGCCAGACTTGCCAGTTCCTCCATGGAACGCTCAAAATCCGGTTCTTCACCGACATCCACACCGACTAACAGTACCTTTACCGGTGCCTCCTGTATCTGTTCTTCCCTCATATAAAAATATATCCTTTATATTTACTATTTTGTCTCTAACTCAAACCAGAATTCCACGCCGTTGTTGTAATTGTTCACACCGAATTGCTGGTTCATGGATTCCATGATGGCCTTCACGATAGACAATCCCACACCGCTGCCTCCGTATTCTCTGGTTCTTGCCTTATCCACCTTGTAGAACTTCTCCCAGATATGGTGGATAGAGTCCTCCGGGATCGGTTTGCCTGTATTGAATACAGATACCCGTACTTTGCCGTCCTTTTGTTCCATTTTCACTTCGATGATCTTATCATCTTCACAATGATTGACCGCATTGGAGAAAAAGTTCATGAACACTTCTTCTATTTTAAATTCATCCGCCCATGCATAGATCGGCGGATACTCTTCCATCCGCACAGTGATCTCATGCTGTTTTGTCAGAATTGCCGCTGACTGGATATAATTTTTCACCAGCGCCGTAAGGTCGAACCGCTCCATGGCCACCACATCATTACCAAATTCCAGCTGGTTCAGGGTCAGAAGCTTTTTCACCATGTTGTTCATCTTCGCTGCTTCGTCCACGATGACATCACAATAGAACTGCCTGCTCTCGGGATCGTCATTGATCTCCTCCTGCAGCCCTTCCGCATAACCCTGAATCAGCGCAATGGGGGTCTTGAGTTCGTGGGATACATTGGCCAGAAATTCCTTGCGCATTTCGTCAATGGCTTCTTTTTTCTCCACATCCCGTTGCAATTCATTGTTCGCTGTCTTCAGTTCCGAAATGGTTTTCTCCAGGGAATCGGACAACTTATTGATATTCTCTCCCAACAGATCGATCTCATTATGTGCCTTCCCCTGATATTTTGCCTCAAAATCCAGCTGTACCATCCGTTTCGAAATATTATTCAGTTCCAGGATCGGCTTGGTCACACTTCGGGAGACGAACCAGATAATAATACCACCCGCCATTGCTCCCAGACATCCTGCAAGGGCATAGAAGCGGTTGGCGATCTTTGCACTCTCCTGAATACTGGAAAGAGGTGTCTGCATAATAAAAGAAATGCCGGTATTCAGTCTTCCGTAGATTTCCAGATATTCCTTGTCCTCCTGTCCGGTTCTCTTGATCACATAATCATCGCCGTTCTCGATCACCCTCTGGTCATTGAAAGGTATGCTGAGTCCAAATACATAACCGATCAGGCGGTTTTCCAGTCTCTCACCGCCGTTGATGGACACATATTTCATATTGGAATTCACATCCATAACGCATACCGTCATGTTGTAGCTTCTGCACACATCATCCAGTTCTCTGGCAAATTCTTCCGTGTCATAGCTGTCGCTCTCCGCTGCCTGCTTGATGGTTCCGTAAGCATCATGAATAACATCCAGTTTGCTCTGCATATAGACTTTTCCCAGAAATAAATAGTTGATCATCAGGCACAGCAGGATCGTACCGATCATCAGGCCGATAAAGATCCAGGCAAACTGTCCCCTGATAGAATGTACTTTTCTCTTTTGTTGTTTATTCCGCTGTTTCATCCATCTTGTACCCCATGCCCCATATGGTCTTTATGAGATTGCCTTCCTCGCCCAGTTTGCTGCGCAGTTTTTTCACATGTGTGTCTATGGTACGGGCATCCCCAAAATAATCATAGTTCCACACATTGTTCAGGATCTTTTCTCTGGACAGGGCAATGCCTTTATTTTCCATAAAATAGGTCAGGAGTTCAAATTCCTTGTAACTTAGATCCACATCTTTTCCATCAATGATCACGCGGTGTGCCGCCTTATCCACGGTAATGCCGCCGCAGGTCAGAGTCTCTTCCTGTCCCAGCTGATTTGTTCTGCGCAGGATTGCTTCCACTCGGGCCACCAGAATCTTGGGACTGAAGGGCTTGGAAATATACTCGTCCACTCCCAGCTGAAATCCCTGCAGTTCGTCTCTCTCATCTCCGCGGGCTGTCAGCATGATGATCGGTACTTTGGAGTTCACCCGGATCTCCCGGCACACCTGCCATCCGTCCATCTTCGGCATCATCACATCCAGAATGATCAATGCGATATCTTTTTCTTTATAAAAAATATCCAGTGCCTCCTCACCATCACCGGCTTCCAGTACATCAAAATTGCTCTTCACCAGGAAATCCCGGACCAGCTTGCGCATTCTGCTCTCATCATCTACTACCAGTACTTTCAGTCTGTCCATACACCCTCACCTTCCTATCTTGAGATAGTAACTATTCAGCCCCATTCGCAAAATCGCCTCTCGAGGCTTTCCTGAATACTTACACTATAACGTGTAAATATGTCAATTTTGTGAAACTTCGGTCTCTATATGTAATTCTCTTTCCTTTTCCCGTACCGTCTGCTCCCTCTGGGTCAGTTCCTGCTCCCAGGTGGCATATTTGTTCTGCAGATTTCTTTCATAATTCAGGACATTGGGCTGATCGGAATTCAGCGTGATGATAAACATTGCAATAATTGCAATGACCATCACAATATTCATAATAAGAGACAGCCGGAACGTCGTATTTTTATTTTCTTCCGGTGCCGGTTTGATTCTTCTTCTGGCAGGAGACGTTTTTTCCCTGGTGTCCGCAAAGTTCGTCCACAGAGGGATCGGCGGAATCTCTTCTCCCAACAGATCCTGCTCTGCTTTCAGTTCTCCCTGCAATTCCCTGAGGTATTCCAAACCTACCGGAGTGCGGAACACCCTGTCATCCAATGCTTTTTTATAAATAACCAGTACGGACTCCAGATTTGTCCGATCGATCCGCTTATCCAGATAAGCAATCTTCTGTCTCTCCTGCTCTGCCAGTCTGGCATCTTTCTCTGAATAGAATGCAAATCCGGACACTACATGATCCGTCCGGTTTTGCGCTCCTGTTCTTTCTGTACATCCATTACTGGTTTTCCTCCGCGCTTCCTGCTGCAGCATTCTGCAATAAAATATGTTCTCCCTGCACCAGCGGGTAATGGACAGGACGATCACTGTCCAGATTTTCCCGGTACATATCTACTGCAGTAATCTGATGATTTTCATAGGTCGTATAATAGTAAATTCCTCTGTCTGCATTGCAGCAGGAAGTGTAGATAGTGATCTCATACTCCCCTTTGTCCAGCTGACAGCATCCTCTGGTCTGATCCACGCTCCCCAGAATATGGAAAAACTGGCTGACGCTCTCCGACTCAGACAATCCGGACAGGGAATTCATCTTCGTGAATGCCACCCGTACAAAACGGGATGCAGAAGACAGATCCCCGGGCAGTCCCATGGCTCCCATGCCTCTGCTGTACGGCTTCAGCTTCAGATCTGCGGAAAAACGGTTTGTCGGTGATTCGGAAGACAGGGACATATAATCGTTCAAACGAAACATCTGGATTGGAAACGGGGGATTGTTCGTCAATACTCCCACCGGGTTGTCATAGATCTTCAGCCCCTCCTGCACAGACTCGATCGTAATGGCCTCTTCCTTGTCTGCCAGAATCCAGTGCAGTGGAGAAACCGGATATTTTTCATTAAAGGGTGTATCCACCAGATTGATATGGGATAACAATACTCTGGCTTCCTGCACATTGGCACACTGCCCCAGAATCCAGGGGATGAACTCAAACTGGGCGATGTTGTCCTTACCTGTCTGCACTTTGCTGTATACTGCATTTCCCGGGAAATTCAGTCCCGCCATGCCGAGTCCTTTCTCATTCACTGCATCATAGTACAAAGGATAATCCCCTGCCATATGAGCAATGCCGATCATGGCATAATGCTCCGTCAGGGCATTCTGATGCCGTAGCGGAAAAGGATAATTGCGTGGTGTTACCGTTACCTCTTCCCCATAGTTAAATTCATAATCAAAAGTTCTGCCGAAATAAAAATCCTGTGATTTATAAGTTGCCGCTGTACACATAACATATACTCCTTTGTTCTGATTCAAATAGATATAGAAACTAGTCTTAGTCTATAGCATTTGCAGAATGTTTGCAAGTATACGAAAACTGTTGACGCAAATATGCCATTGCGATAACATAAAGACCCAAAAAGAGTACTACTGTACAGCAACCCTGGTTAGTCCGATCCGGGAAAGTTAATATCTATCGCAGCAAACCATATTCTTATCTTTACTAAGCAAATAATAAGGAGCTTCGAGGCTGTTATCAGTATCTCGAAGGTCCTTTTCTGCTATATCTAATTCACTTGCCGATTAAGGATTGCACCGCTTACAGGGCATATATCCCATATTGATGATATCTTCTCTGTTGCCGGTATATATCTCTTTGTTTTTCTCCTTCATCTGATCCACGCTGGAGCAGGACGGATAGTGGAATTTCATGGTGTTGGTATTCAGCACATAGGTAGTTTCCTGTGATTCCTGTGGCACTGACGGTTCCGGTGTGATCTGCACCGTAGTGTCTGTCTGGGGTTGTTGTGTCGGTGTTTCTATCACAATGGGTGCTGCCGCTTCCTGGGATGCCGCGTTGCTCTCTGCCCAGTTATCCCCTGTAGCATAATCAATACCGATCCCCGGCTGCACATTGTATGCAAATACACAGAATTGGATTCCCTCTCCGACATCTTCCACAGAATAGGCTTCCATGAGGACACCGTCTGCCAGCAGGTTATCCCCGTCAAATATGGGAGTGACACGGTACAGGACATGATTCCCTGTATTTTTGATATAATCGCAGACTTTCGTCTCAAAAGGAAGCATTCCCTGCACGTTGAGATATCTGGTTCCTGTGATCAGGTTCTGCGGATTGGCGTTTTCCGCCGCCAGCATGTAGGCGATCAGGTGGCAGCGATTGTATAGGTATTTTCCGTCCACGTTATCGTATTTCACCAGATGCCATCCGGTAGGCTTCACGGCTCCGATCTCCCCTCTCGGTTCTGTCGGCATCAGGTCCTGTCCTACGTTGGCATATGCCACGCCACAGCGCCCCAGGCTGTCTAGCCCGCTGTATGTCTCGAAGGACTGTGTGGTCAGATCTGCCTCTGTGAAATAAGGTTTGTTGCCATTGACCTCTGTATAAGGCGTGCCGGAGTATGCCGGAATCTCCCAAAGGGAAAATGCTGCTGTGCCCTCTCCTGTCGAAGCATCTGTTGCAGATGTGACCTGCTGCGATTCTTGTGTATCCGAAGCGTTTTCCTGTGGCTGTCCGGATTCGGGTTCCGATGCTGCAGTCTCCGATGCCTCCAGCAATTCGGTGGGGATCGTCGCCGGCTGCTCTATCGTATAGGTATTATCCTGCGGCGTGACGGTGCTTTCCGCACAGCCGGTAAATGTCAATAGCAGTACCAGCCATAGTGACAATTGTGTTATCAAACGTTTCTGAAATCTGTTGTGTTTCATTTTCATAGCTTGTCAATTACTCCCTTGTAAAACTCTTTGGAAATTATACCACATTTTTCTTCATTCGACCCGTGAATTATACTGAGTTTTGTCGACTTTTTCAGCAGATTTGGGTATATTACAGTCAAAAGAGATAGCCTTTCCTGAAGATCGTTCCGGATATTTGGTTGAGGCAACATGAAATGCAATACGAAAAATAAAAAGTGCTGCAAAAACGGCACTTTTCAGACTGTAGACAAAGCTCCTTCCTGTGAGGGAGCTTTTCTTGTGTCATGACT
>ERZ859980.1304-NODE-1304-length-10209-cov-2.736262_pt1 | contig 10209 bp, 10 predicted proteins | sample MGYA00509984_ERZ859980 | MGnify/ENA primary metagenome ERZ859980 (study PRJEB30046, sample SAMN00715173) | human gut metagenome | study: EMG produced TPA metagenomics assembly of the A metagenome-wide association study of gut microbiota in type 2... | reverse complement strand
CATTTCAATAAAAAACACTTGATTATATGAGGAGGTAAAAATAAAGTCATAAAAGCATAATAATAAATAATATGGTACAGATAATTTTATCAATTTAAAATACGGAAGGGAGTTTCGATATGAGAAAAATCAGAACAATGTTAGCAAGTGTAGCTTTGGCGGGATGTTTAGTGGCGTCTCCTATTACGCAGGTGCATGCAGCCACCTCAGACACATAGTCAATTAAGTATATTCCGCATGTGCCAAATGGAATTAGTAATCAGGGGGATGTGTTATGTCTTGGTTACTATAGTGGTGGTTATATTGGAAACTGTAAAAAAATATCAGGAGAAAATGGTCGGAGATTAACGATTAAATCCAATTCGAATGGCGGAATGAATACGATTGATGTGACAACTACAGGAAAAACTAGAGCGTGGAAAATGAAAAAAAGTTCGACTGGAGATGTAAAATTCGTAGTTTTAGCTCATTATGATTATACATGTACATCGACAGGTGTTATAAAATTACATAAATAGCTAAAGATTTGTTAGAAGACATTCAAGAACAATAGCACATCGATAGCGATATATAATTGCTGTCGATGTGTAAATAAGGAGAAGGGTATGAAAAAGAGAATTATTGGTTGCTTGCTGATCACATCGATAGTATTATCAGGGTGTAGTTTATGGAAACCTAAAAACACGGAGGATGACAGAAAACCGATGGAACAAAATTCGGCGGAATTTGATTGGGGAAACTATCAAAAAGCAATTTATCAGGATAGGACATTGATTAAAGAATGCAATGCTAATTATCAGAAAGACATTTCAGCTATTAAACAAAAAGAAAATAAAATGTTAGACTTTTCAGATTGCAAATTTGAACCGATCGATGAAGTGAAAAGTGTTTCGGTCTTGCAGGAACAGATATTAGATGTCACACCGGAACAAAGCGTTAATACGATAAAACAATGGTTAAAAGATATTCATAAGGAAGACATTAATACAGATAAAGAAATTCGAGATGCGAGTGGACAATATCCAAATAATGATGTTGACGAGAATACAGATTCATCAGATTATTGGCCGGCAGTGGCTGATCATTATCCGGATTTTAAGACGGGAAGTGGTTTTTTTATTAATACCAATCAATGCCATATACAGATGGGTGCAGGGATTTATTCGATGAGTGACGGTGCTATCACTCGATATTTAGGCACGAATGGAATGGCTGGTTTGGATGCACTGGGATCTAATAGCGAAGATGTGAAAGCGGAAGGTTTTGTATCTGAAATGAAGGATCAATCTTGGGAGCTGTTATCAGGGAAGGTAACAGTTGACGAAGGTGCAAAGATTGCAAAAAGATATTTTGAAGAAGGAAAATATTTTCCTGTAGCTCAAGGAGTAACGATAGATGTACCGGAAGTATCGGTATTTGCGTTAAAAAACAAGTATGGATATGATTATGCAATTCGTCGCAAATACGAGGGGATTCCGTTTGCGTATGGAGATTATGGACAACGTAATCTTTATGACGGGTATCAGGTGTCCCCAGATGTAAAGCATGCATATGTTGTGAATGATCAGACAGTCAGTGCATATGTCGGTCAGTCTGAGTCCGATTCGTTAAAAAAAATAGGGAAAGAACAGGATTCTATTATAGATTGTAAAAAAGCTGTCTCTATTTTGCAAAAATCGATGGCGACGGAACTTAAAATAAATGTAAAAAGAGTGGCTTTTGTATATTGTAACTGTGCTTTTGGTGAAGAGCAAAACGAGACTTCGGATTATTATGCTTTTCCGTGTTGGGAATTTCAAGGGGAAAATAGCAATAACCAAGAGTATTTGCATCTTTATGTCGATGCGTTGACAGGGGCCGTGTATATGTATGGAAATCAGATAGAGCAGTAGTAATTTGTGTATCAAATATTAAGCGCATGGCCGTTTGATATGTATACTTTAAAGATATTAGGAAGTAGGGGAAAGAAATTATGAATAAGGTGGTAGTTGAGTGCCGCAAAATAGGGTATTCTGCGATAGGCATGTTTTCTATTTTGATCATTATTATTAGCTTTCTGCTTGGCTCTTGTTATATGGATAGCGATTACAGATCCTATACAGTGATCGAAATGTTCTTTTTGCCAAAGAGACAGGAAGTGCTGTCTAATATTGAAATGAATTGGTTGACTATTTGGGCGAATAGTATAAATGGATGGGTCCCGTTAATTCTTCCGGCAGCATTAAGTATTGGATATCTGTTTGTATTATCAGAGGAGCGGGAAAGCGGTGCGTTAAGGCAGTTGCTTTTGCGGGAGAACGACAGATCTTATTGCATATCTAAAGTGATTGCAGCAATGCTGGCCGGTGGAATTACTTTACTAATTGCGAATATTGTATATGGCATCATATGCTATGCGGCATTTCCATCTTTATCATGTTATCCCGCAGAAGATGTTTCGGAATATATAGCAAGTCAATTTTCGGAGGGAATTCCTGTGTTTGTTATAAACTATATTATAAAAACATTTTTGTATGGAGTTCTTATGAATATATTTGCGGTGGTTTTATCTATTTATATGACGGATAAATATATTTTGATCTGTTTGCCGATGATGATTCATTATGGTTGGAAACAGTTTATTACCAGAGGTCAAATGGTGGCAATGGAACGAGACGGTAATATATTAAATCAATTGTTGTCTATGGCGAATCCAAGTAATATCTTGATTCAAAAATGGGATAAAACACAAGTTGGAACAATTGGTCTAATGCTCTTTATGTATATAATTGCAGTGTTTTTGTTTGTTCGCAAAATGAAAAAAGGGAGGGGTCAGGCTAGTGTGGCATAAATTGTATGGAGCATGGAATGTTGCTTGTATGGAGTATAAGAAACTGATTCGAAGTACAAAGATGATTATTTTGGCGATGTTTTTGATTTTTGTCAATATTCAGATTATAACTCCACTGAAACAGTGCGCAATTGATATGGATGCAAAGTTATCATATTTCGAGCCATTTATTGCGGCTGGAAATTCCGGAATGGTTTTATTGATCTTGCCGTTATTTTATTTAACGATGATGGCAGATTATCCGCAAGAAGATGAATCCACCAGATTTTATCGCATTCGATGCACAAAAGTAATGTGGGTAGGCGGGGAATTGATTTTTGCCAGTATGAGTGCAGTGTCGTTTGCTATATTTTCAGTTGTTTCAACAGCAATATTGATCATTCCAAAGGGACAATGGATTTTTCATTTTAGCGATGCGACTACAAAATATCTGTCTGTGTATCCTGATCGAACAGGAGATGCAGTGGTGCAGCTATTACCGATTAATTTATATAATCAGGTGACCTTGCCGGTTGCTGTGCGAGAGACGTTATTATTGCTTGTGTTGTATTTTTTTCTATTAGCACTGGTATTACTTCTGTCCTCTTTGTTTGGTCATAAAGGGATTGGAATTATAATGGATGGTTTTCTGGTGGTAGGAGGAACGATTCTGTGTGCTGCCAGATCGCAAATACAGTGGTTATTTCCTATGGCGCATACTATTCCTTGGCTGCATTATTCGGAGTATTATCGTAAACAGGTGTTTCCGATCATAGGATCCTATTTGTATTTTGTAGCAATAGATATAATACTGATTTTGCTTTGTTTGACAGTAGGAGTAAAACATCGAAAAGTATGAAAACAGGTGTGGAAGAAAGGAATAAAAGATTAGTATGATAGAAGTACAGAATGTGACGTTACAGATTAAGGGAAAAACGATCCTGTCAGACGCCAATCTGACGATGGAGGAGGGAAGGATCTATGGATTGGTTGGTAACAACGGCAGTGGCAAAACGATGTTAATGAAATGCATCTGCGGGTTTGTTTTACCGACAAAAGGGGCAGTTTTGTCAAATGGTAAGAAAATTGGAAAAGATATGGATTATTTACAGGATGCGGGAGTGATCATAGAAACACCGGGATTTATCAGTTATTATTCTGGCCTTAAGAACTTAAAGCTGCTTGCAGGACTGAACGGCAAAAAAGACACGGCGCATCTTAGCCGTGTCATGGAACTGTGCGGTTTGGATCCGGGACTGCGACTTCCTGTTCGAAAGTACAGCTTAGGAATGCGGCAGCGTCTCGGCATTGCACAGGCGATTATGGAAGATCAAAAATATTTGATCTTGGATGAGCCAATGAATGGTCTTGACAAACAGGGAGTAGAGGACGTCCGCAAGCTGCTGCTTCAACTAAAGGAACAGGGCAAATTGATCCTTATCGCCAGCCATAACAAAGCGGATATTGATATTTTATGCGATGAAGTATATGAAATGGAAAGCGGCACGATGAAGAGAATTGTGTAATTAATAAGCGTTATGTTGGGTGTATAAACGTGTGTTAGTAAAAAAAGTGAACTTTCGTGCAGAAGTTAGCGAGAAGTGATTCTTACTTGCAATAATTGTCTTGAGATGGTATATTTTTGTATTAGAATGTGCTTGCCGTGTATTAAGCCGGATGGCAGAATTCATGAGGGAGCATGACACAATATACAGGAAAGAGGTTTCATTATGGAAAAGACTATGGACAAGATTGTGGCATTGGCAAAAGCAAGAGGATTTATTTATCCGGGTTCAGAAATATACGGCGGACTTGCGAATACATGGGATTACGGTAACTTAGGCGTTGAGCTTAAGAATAATGTAAAGCAGGCTTGGTGGAAGAAATTTATTCGTGAAAATCCTTACAATGTAGGTATTGACTGCGCGATTCTGATGAATCCTCAGACATGGGTGGCATCCGGTCATTTGGGAAGCTTCTCCGATCCGTTGATGGATTGTAAAGAGTGTCATGAGCGTTTCCGTGCAGATAAGGTGATCGAGGACTACATGGCAGAAAATGGCATTGCAATAGAAGGCAGTGTTGATGCATGGTCTAACGAGCAGATGGAAAACTATATTAAAGAAAAAGAAATTTGCTGTCCAAGCTGTGGCAAGAAGAACTTTACGGAGATCCGTCAGTTCAACCTGATGTTTAAGACATTCCAGGGCGTTACTGAGGATGCGAAGAATACCGTATATCTTCGTCCGGAGACAGCACAGGGTATCTTTGTAAACTTTAAGAATGTACAGCGTACATCTCGCAAGAAGATCCCATTTGGTATTGGACAGATCGGAAAGTCTTTCCGTAACGAGATCACCCCGGGTACTTTACATTCCGTACACGTGAGTTTGAGCAGATGGAGCTTGAGTTCTTCTGTGAGCCGGATACGGATCTGGAGTGGTTTGCATATTGGAAAGAGTTCTGTATTAATTGGCTGAAATCTCTTGGCATGAAAGAAGGAGAGATGCGTGTAAGAGATCACGAGAAAGAGGAGCTTTCTTTCTATAGTAAGGCAACGACCGATATTGAGTTCCTGTTCCCATTTGGATGGGGCGAGCTTTGGGGTATCGCAGATCGTACGGATTACGACTTGACACAGCATCAGAATGTATCCAAAGAGGATATGTCTTACTTTGATGATGCGAAGGGCGAGAAATATATTCCATATGTTATTGAGCCATCATTGGGTGCTGATCGTGTGGTACTGGCATTCTTGTGTGGTGCATACGATGAAGAAAATATCGGTACAGAGGAGAAACCGGATGTGCGTACAGTACTTCATTTCCATCCGGCTTTGGCACCGGTTAAGATCGGTGTACTTCCGCTTTCTAAGAAGCTTAGCGAGTCTGCGACAAAGATTTACGAAGAGCTTTCTAAGACCTACAACTGCGAATTTGATGACCGTGGAAATATTGGTAAGAGATATCGTCGTCAGGATGAGATCGGAACACCATTCTGCATTACTTACGATTTTGATTCTGAGGAAGATGGTGCAGTTACCGTTCGTGACCGTGACACGATGGAGCAGGAGCGCGTGAAGATTGCAGATCTTCCGGCATATTTTGCAGACAAATTTGAGTTTTAAGGACTACTATCGTGAAAGATGTTTTGGTGAATGGATCGAAGTCCTGATAAATATAAGGGCAGCGTAAGTATCGCTGCCCTTTTTTGAAAATATCGAAGTATGATACAGAAGAAACGGAGGTTTGCTATGAGTAAAACATATTATGATACGCCGCTGTGGGACAGTTCACTGTCCATAGAGGAGCGCTTGGATTATTTGTTGTCAGAGATGACCTTGGAGGAAAAGATACAGAGTATGGGAACCGGCAATCCCGAGATCGAACGGCTGGGCGTTCCGGCCTTTCAAGTAGGTGGAGAAGCTGCACATGGCGTGCAGGCGCGTCATGATCAAAAATTTGATGATAATGAGCCGGATCTCACAACGATTTTTCAAAATCCTATTGGCATGAGTGCTTCGTTTGATGAAGAGTTGATCCGGAAAGCAGGAAAAGTTGTCGGAACAGAGGTGAGAGGACTGTATTCCAGAGAACATAAAGGCAGTCTTAGCGTGTGGGCACCTACGATCGATATGGAGCGCGACCCACGTTGGGGTCGTACGGAAGAAGCATATGGAGAGGATCCGTTGCTGACCGGAAAAATGGCAGGAGCCTATGTCGAGGGATTGCAGGGAGAAGATGATCATTATCTGCTTACGGCGGCACCTTAAAACATTTTTATGCTAATAATGTGGAGGAAGGGCGTGTTTGGAAGTCGTCGACCGTTTCTCCAAGAAATAAATGGGAGTATTATTTGGAACCATTTCGTCAGGTGATCGAAGAGCATGGGGCAGAGGCGTTGATGACTGCATATAATGAGATTAACGGCGTGCCGGGAATGCTCAATCCGGAAGTGCAAAGAATCCTAAAAGATCAGTGGGGACTGCATCATGTCGTATGTGATGGTGGAGATGTTTCACAGACGGTGGATTTCCATCACTACTATGCAACACATGCAGATACGATCGTAGGAGGTTTAGCTGCCGGTATTGATTGTTTCACAGACAGCGAAGAAATGGTTTGGAACGCAGTGCGTGAGGCATTGGAAGATGGCAAGATCACGCCAGATGATCTGACGCCGGCACTTCGCTGCCATTATGGAACGCTGATCCGCTTGGGATTTTTTGATGCCAAAGGGGAGAATCCTTATGCATCCGTAGGGATGAAAGATGTTGGCACCAAAGCAAATCAGGCAGTCAGCCGAAAGATGGCGACAGAGGGAATGGTGCTTCTTCAAAATAAACAAATGCTGCCACTCGACCCGGAAGAAGATATCGCAGTGATCGGACCATTGGCAGACGTATGGTACAAAGACTGGTATTCCGGAATACCGCCGTATTTCGTCACACCACTGGATGGAATAAGAAGTCAGAGCAATGTGGCATTTGAACGTGCGGCATTACAGGCACATATTGGTATGGCAGATGGCAGCTATCTTGGCGTAGACAATGGCGGTGTAGTTTGTCGTGCAGATTTCGAGCATGCGGCACTCTTTGAATTGGAATGCTGGGACGATGAGCAGGTGACGATCCGTTTTGTGGAGAACGGTAAGTTGCTTACTGTGGAAGATGATTTTGCAAAAGGACAGGAAGGACTTGTCACAGCCAGCAAAGATGAGCCGTTTGGGTGGTTTGTTAAAGAAATTTTCCATCTTACGAATGTACAGACGGCAGAAGCTGCTATTACAGAACAGCATGGTATTTGTGCGGATGTCAGCATTAGTGCATGGAATGGAGCGGCACTTTGCTTTGATGAACTTGGGCGTTTGGGCGTAGCAAAGAGAGAGGATCAAGTGCTAGATGACCGCATCGGCGTAGCCGGTACAACGGATCAGCATAGTGTGGAGCAGACCGCCGGACTGCCGATCGTGATCGAACGGGTACGCAGTGGGCTTCAGGAAGCCAAAAAGCTTGCGGCATGTTCCGGCAAGGTGGTATTGGTTCTGGGAGCAAATCCAATGATCAATGGGAAAGAGGAGATTGACCGTAAAGATCTTAATTTACCGCCATATCAGAGCCGCCTTCTCAAAGAGATCACGGATGTCAATCCAAATGTTGTGCTGGTGCTGATAAGCAGTGTGCCATTTGCCTTGGACTGGGCAGCGAAGAATGTTCCGGCTATTCTGATCAGTGCAACCGGAAGCATGGAGATTGGCAACGCACTTGCAGATATATTGTTTGGTCAAGAAAGCCCGGCAGGACGTCTGCCAATGACGTGGTATTCTGAAAAAGCGGAATTGCCGGATATGGATGATTATGACATTATACAAGGGGAACGTACCTATCAGTACTACAACGGCAAGCCGGTTTACGCATTTGGACATGGTTTAACATACGGAGAGATCCGCTATGAAAAGATGACTGTCAGTCGTGACATGGCAGAATTGTTTGTCAATGTAACAATTAGTAATAATGGTAGATATACTACGGACGAAGTTGTACAGATTTACGGACACAAAGTGCAGTCGGCTGTCAAACGTCCGCATAGACAACTTATTGATTTTAGGCGCGTTAAGCAGATCAGACCGGGAGAAAAGCGTACAGTAACGTTCCATATCCCACAGGATCGCATGAAATATTTCGATGTCATCAGCCGTGAAATGGTATTGGAAGACGGAATGTACGAAATCTATGCCGGGGCATCCAGCGCAAATCTGCCGCTGCGGCAGGAGATTTCTTTGCGGGGAGTCACCCGTGGTGTTCGCCACGTTGGAGAACCGATTTATGCAGAGTATTTCGACACATCGTCAAATGTGGAACTGATTGAAGGAAATCCGATTGCGTCAAGGACAGATGTATGGATTCCGGCAGGAGATGTCAGCCTTGCCACACCGGATCGCCGAGATCGCGAAATGACATTGACGTTTGCTGACACAGAGCTGCCAACAGGAAAAAATAATGAAATCTGTGTGACGGTGCAGGAATGGCCGGAACGTAAAGCACCTTGGGTGGTTCGTGCATTAGTTGATGGACAGGAAATAGCAGTGTTCCAAAGTGGTACGCACTTAACGCGGCGAAATACCGGGGAAGAACTCGGAACAGCGGAGCAGACTGCAGGAAAGCTTGGCGAAGAGTGTTCTTCAGCGGAGCAGGCAGCAGAAATGGCAAGACACTTAAATGGAAAATGTGTTTCTTATACTGCGTATACCAAGGGAGTGAAGCTTCCTGTTGATCTGCATAAAACATGCGAATTAACGTTGCAGGTATCCGGTGACGTCGCGATTCGCAGCGTGGTTTTACAGCCGGAAACCATAAAAGGGAATGACTATTTTAAGTAGTAGGAAGGAGTAAAAAAATTATGGAAGAAACAGGAATGAACTATTTATGGAGTGCGCGTAAGCGCAATGCATTAGGTCTGCCTTGGACATTCACAAAGTATGCATTTACAGAAGATCGTTTGTTTGTGACAACAGGATTATTGAAAACAGTGGAGGACGAGGTGCGTTTATATCGTATTTTGGATATATCGTTATCTCGCACGCTGCTGCAGAAAATTTTTGGGATGGGAACGATTGCAATATCATCAGCGGATAAGACTATGGGTAATTTTAATCTGGTCAACGTCAAAAATCCGGTACAGGTTAAGGAACAGCTTTCTAAATTGATCGAAGAAAACCGTGACAAAAAACGTGTTACGAACCGTGAATATATGCATGACGATCTCGAAGACGATGATGAGCAATAATCGGAAGCCAACGTGAATTAGACGGGAGCAAACATAAATTAGACGGGAGCCAACGTAAATTAGACGGGAGCAAACGTGAAACAACAACAGATCATAAGAATTTTATGAAAAAAGACAAAAAAAGACGGATTTTATCAAAAAAGGTCTTTTCATAATGACAGCAAGTATGTTATACTAAGCAGTAGCGATAAAGTGAACTATGGGCAAATTCTGCCCATTCGCAACAAATATTATATTAGGAGGTAACTTGACAATGGCAAACAAATGGGTCTATATGTTTAGCGAAGGCGACATGACTATGCGTAACTTGCTTGGTGGTAAGGGTGCTAACCTTGCTGAGATGACAAGCATTCTTGGTGCAGACGTAATCCCTCAGGGATTCACTGTTACAACTGAGGCATGTACACAGTACTATGAGGATGGCCGTAAGATCAACGATGAGATCATGGCACAGATCATGGACGGTGTTAAGAAGATGGAAGAGATCAACGGAAAGAAATTCGGTGATGCTCAGAATCCATTGTTAGTATCGGTTCGTTCCGGTGCTCGTGCTTCTATGCCTGGTATGATGGATACAATCCTTAACCTTGGTTTGAATGATGATGTAGTAGCAGA
>ERZ859980.1302-NODE-1302-length-10246-cov-1.633500_pt1 | contig 10246 bp, 10 predicted proteins | sample MGYA00509984_ERZ859980 | MGnify/ENA primary metagenome ERZ859980 (study PRJEB30046, sample SAMN00715173) | human gut metagenome | study: EMG produced TPA metagenomics assembly of the A metagenome-wide association study of gut microbiota in type 2... | reverse complement strand
TACTGCCGGGTACTATGTATTTCAATGGGTCCATCTGCTGTCCTCCTGTTGTTTTTTCTATTCAATCAGCCACTTTTGGCATCAACGACACAAAGATAGCAAAAGTTCTTGTAGAGAGGCGCATTGCTGCTGATTTTTCAAGTTTTCCTCCACGGCTCTTTCATTTAGAGGAGTTGTCGGGAGCTAGAAGGAGTTATCGGGAGTTAAAGGCCGATACTCTTGTTGATATATAACGATACTACCGGCTTCCAACTCCCTTTAACTCCCGATAACTCCTTCTGACTCCCTTAAATGAAAGAGCCGTGGTTTTCCTCGGTTTAGCTTGACCGATTGTAGAATAAACGATAAGGATTACGAATCAAGAAACACGGATATGACAACAGAACCAAATCAACTTGCGGAACTTCAATATGGTTGCGAGGTTGCTCTCCCTTGGCGTTCATCATCGTCAAGGCAAGCATCCTTATGCTTCAGCACCGTTTTCCTTTGATAAAAACGCCTACAGGGCTGACGCATTATAGTTTTTACCATAAATATTTTCTATGTTGTATTCCTAATAATTGAATACCTTTTTATTTGTTATTAACTTTATAAATCAATCACTTACGTTTTTTGAGTTCACAAAAAGAAACAATATTCATCCCGATTGCGACTAAAGCCACAACCTATGAACTAACCCAAAGCCGTAAGCCTTGTGTCGTTTAAAATTAAATAAAAGCCCTATTAGACAAACTTCTATAAGTTGTACCACAATGTATGCAGCCAACAATTTACTTCTTCAGAATAATAGGTAGGACGCAACAATCTATTTAGAGATGCAACCTTGAAGGTTCATCATAATTTATGCAGGAGTCGTCCCGGTTGAAATTTGCCTGAAGGGCTCTTTTATATTTTCTGTCAGTAACATCTGTCATGCTCATACTTTTTTCCACTTTTGAGTATAATCAGTATTCTGTTTGACAATTTACGGGTTATGCGGATTATCGCCTCTTGCGGCAACATACGCTTGCAATACTCTCCGTAGGCAGCGGCCAATGCCCTGTCTTGCCGTATGGCTACCAAGGCGCTCTCCACCAGTAAAGGGCCAAGCCGCTTATTTCCTCTGAACGTCATCTCGCCGTGACTTGTCTTTTCACCGCTGCTATGGCTTGTAGGTACCAGTCCCAGATAGGAGGCGAATTGTCTTTCATTACGGAAGCGGTGAATGTCACCTATCTCTGTCAAAAGGCACATGCCTGTAATCATACCAATACCGGGAATGGAGACGATGTTCTCGTATGCTTCCCCATAACGCCCGTTACGGGATAACGTACGTACCAGACGGGTAATCTCAAGGAGACTCTTACGAAACAACTCCACTTGTCTCAACAACAGATCCAGTGAATTTCGACTTTCTGATAACAGTTGTACATCTTCATGTACCCATTTAAGATAGCGTTTCGACCAATGAGACTTTGAGTTTTGAAAACATTCAGGATAAATAACTCCGTTATTATAAAGCAGGTGCTTCACTCGTGACTTGTAACCGGAAAGTTGCCGTTTCAAAGTTATACGCAAACGCATGACGTTACGGTCATCAAGAACCTCTTTCTTAGGGATGTAAATACCCCGAAGCAGACCGGACTTCAAAGCCCTCGCTATTTTGGTGGAGTCAATGGCATCTGTTTTCATCACGGATTCGTATTGTCCCGTCGGAATATCGGCAGCATGAACCGGAAGACATTCTATACCAAAATCCAACAATGAATAATAAGTGGAGAAGCCACTGAAACCGGCCTCATAAGCGGACAGATAATTACCGTTGGGATAATGTTTCTTCAAATGTTCAAAGAGCGCTTGGGCGGAAGACTGCTGGCTGTGCTTTTTCAAGCAACCGGATTCGGTGAGGATTGACACATGCCAAGTCTTCAAATGAACGTCAATACCTATATAGATATTTTGACCTTCAAAATTTAATTCTTTTCTTTGCACCATAGGTGTAATAGTTTTAATTACTGAATATTGAATCTTGTCAATTACAAATTTAGTAATTCAATTATTGCGCCTATTTTACTTTATCTAAAATTCATTGGTCGGGGAGCGCCCAGCGGCAAGGGGCGGGACCACCCGTCCCGACAAGCGAATATTTTCAGCATTTACAAACATAGTAACTATTATAATTCTATTAAAAGCATACTTTATATGCTTGATAACTAATAGACAAAACGCTTTCATACATCATCTAAAATCCTTATCTTTATAAGCAATTAAGAAACATAAGTTGACAAGAACAATGGCAATATTTAGTATCTGTAAACAAATCAATGACCCTCGTATTGACAGAAAACGTGTACATTCTGCCGATGCCATCGTTTATATCGCCATGGCTGCTGTCATATGTGGCGCGGAGTCCTGGTATGAGATAGAGGATTTCGGCAATGCCAAGATTGACTTTTTCCGCGAGCGTCTTCCCGGATTGGAATCCATCCCCAGCCATGATACCTTCAACCGCTTTTTCAGCGCTCTGAACCCTGAGTATTTCGAACGTATTTTCCGGCACTGGATGTTTGAGATTTGTGAGAAATATGAGGGTGTCGTGGCCATTGACGGCAAGACCATCCGTGGTGCCAGCAAGTGTACCTCTTCCCACCCCGCCGGGAATCCCGGATTTAAGCTCCATATGGTCAGTGCCTGGGCTACAGCTAATGGAATCAGCCTTGGACAACTGAAAGTCAATGAGAAACATAACGAGATTGTGGCTATCCCCTTGTTGCTGGAAGCATTGGACTTAACCGGATGCCTTGTAACCATTGATGCAATGGGCTGTCAAACGGATATTGCCAAAAAGATAATAGAGTGTGGGGCGGATTATGTCCTGGCTCTTAAAGAAAACCATCGGAATCTTTATAATACAGTCAAAGGATGGTTCGATGATTTGGACAAGAAGAATATAGATGTCAACAAGGCTTATTATGCCACCAGATACGGCAAATACATAACGGAGGAAGAGGCTCATGGCAGACACGAACGCCGTGAGTGTCTTGTGTACAGTTGCCAGGCGTTAACCGGGATGTTAAAGGATTGGAAGGGATTGAAGGCAGTTGTGAGAATCTCCTCGCAAAGAACCATCAGGACGACAGGCGAGACGACTGTAAACCATAGGTTCTATATCACTTCATTGGGACTTGAGCCTCAAAGAATAGCAGAAGCCATACGGGCACATTGGGCTATTGAGAACAATCTACATTGGCAATTGGATGTCTCCTTTAATGAAGACGCAGGCAGAAAAACGGGCAATGCGGCACAGAATGTTTCACTTATGAATAAAATAGCACTGATGGTCATTAAGAAAAATGAAAGAAAGGGAAGCGTGAAAGGAAAAAGAAAGGCTGCTGGATGGGATGATGAACTTCTTTGTGAACTTTTATCAATGAAATATTTTTATGCGTCAGCCCTGCCCATATGAACAGAAAGCCCACCATAGTGAGCCGTTGACAGACAAGGTGCTTCAACACGACAAACCTCTGTGATTCAGCATAGAAAGCAAAGGGGTATACATCTTTCTTGCCATTGTTTTTCCCGGATGCCACGAAGCGAGCGGACGATACGCTATGAGAGTAACGCCTTACCCTCATGCTGCCCTCATGGTTACCCTCATAGCTGTATGCCCGATGGACAAAGGGATGCAGCACATTATGAGGGCATGAGGGTAAAAGTGCGCTCAACTTTTTGTCGGGGCTGAGCTGAATCTTGAGCAAATACTGCATCACAAACAATGCAATTATCTCTCAAGTTTTCTTATAAGTACTGATTATAAACCAAGTATGTCGCCATAATTAGCTTATACTATCCGTATTCAGCGTAGCGAAGAATCTCTTCTCTGCGTATTCATAAAGAAAGTAGATTCTTCGCTACGCTCTGACTATACCTTGATGAAATAATCAGAAGAGGTTTTGAGCGAAGCTAATGACAGATACCGATAATATAAAAGAAATAAAAGAACATACTTATAAAAGAATAAAGTCCCGGTTAAATGGAAAGAGTCCGGTACAATACCGAACTCTTTCTATAACCGGTTAATGTTTAACCTGTCCAACTTTTGGGGCGCACTTCACCTGCAGCCCTTTTCATTATAATACTTTATATTCTTTCAGCACATTGTTCTTACTGAATACTCCCGGTATTGTCCTTGAAGTTTAACTTCACTGTTTGTCCGGCAGCTACCTTAACGGCATCCTGATCATTGCCTTTACCGCGGAATAGAATCTTGCCATCAAAAACATTAAATTCAGTTTGCCACCAATCGCAGTTCTCCAATTTTACACACATACGCAAATTCCCTTCTTTGCATACCGGAGACACATACTCACCTTCTGCATTCAATTTGAATTTATCAACATCTGCCAACTGAGCATCCCATCCACCAGCTGCTGCATCACCAATCAAGTAAGGCTCCGGTTCAGAAAGAACAATCTTTCTGTTTATGCTCTTCTTATCCGCAGAAAGTGTACATATCACTACTATCTGATAATAACCTGATGTACTGATTACCAAATTAGCTCCACCTGCCGGATATTCGCCATACCCTTTGGGTTCTTCGTTTTCAGCTCCAAAGTTGTCACCAGTATCCCAGCTCATTTCATTATTGAACTTAACGCCTTGACCTGCTTCAATATAATAGATTCCCCAGAACATACCATCGTGACTATGTACCGGTATCATTTCCGGTGCATTTTCCCACTTCCAATCCCATGGTGCACCAACAACAAACATCTTTTCGGGTAACGTAGCACTTGAAGTGTCTTCTGCCGTACAAATAGCCTGAGCAGAAAAAACACCGGTGCGTAAATCCAGTTTCAATGTAACATCATAAATGCCAGCTTTACCTACAGTAAAGTTATCCCCTCCACCTTTACATTCACTGAATGCCTCGGAAATAGCACCTTTTGCGACGGCTCCCATATTTGAGTGCATCTTCACTGTTGCCCCTTGATAAGGAATATCCACGCCCCAATTATGCAAGTAACGGAACTTCATTTCTTTCTTATCCAGTGTTACATCTTTTATAGTATACTCCACAGTAGCCTGAGCTTCATTCAAAGCACCCGCCATAGCAGTTTCATCATTCCACTGCTGAGGAGTTGCATCACCAATAATACCAAAATCAGTAGGGATAACCGTGAGCTGATTATCAGCCTTATTAAAAGCTACATAATATAATCCGTCTTTCGCAACCGTGAACGGGCTACCACCTACGGTCAATCTATAAGTCGGAGCCGGAGTCGTAGCAACAGATTCTCCACTGCCATAATTGATTTCATTGCCTTCAGAATCCACCTCCAACATAGTGAAACTCCCTGATGATTTGAGCCATGTATAGATTCCTACAATATTAGTTCCTTCCGGAGCATTGTCAAACGCTGGAGTTGTCAATTGAGAGGAAGTGGCAGCCGCACTATAAATTGTAGCATCACCCGTAATATACAATCCTGTCGGAACAGCCGTAATCACCTTCCAGTTATCATTTCCTTCTTCACAACTTGTCCCTACTGCCAGTAGCAATAAGAGTGTTGCTATATATTCAAATACTTTTTTCATTTTATCAAGTATTAAATCATTAAACATTAGTAACCGTAATTCTGAGTCAACTTAGTATTCAGACTTAAAACATCTTCATGGATAGGAAACACGGTAGTATATCCGTTAGCTTCACCCTGTAGTTGAGGTCTGTCAGTGTAGGCACGTGTAAACTTACCAAAGCGTACCAAATCTTGGCGGCGCAAACCTTCCCAAGCAAATTCCCTCAGACGCTCTGCCAACAATGTTTCAAGGTTAGCTACTACATCTGTACTTGCTCCAGCGCGAGCACGAACTTCATTCAGTTCAACATTTCCACTTTCGCCATTTCTTACCTTTGCCTCACTTATCATCAATAATACATCAGCATAACGGAACAAAACGATGTCATTCGTTTGCAATTTACCATCATTGGTTGCAGCTGCATCCAGTTCGTATTTTTTCATGCGTGCACCGGCAGTTTTTTCAGAAGCCTTACCAGACATATCCAATGAAATTTCAGCAGGAAGATACTCCAAATCTGTTCCATCATCCAATTTAATAATACCTTTCGGTCCTTCTACTTTACCGGCATAATAGGTAACATCAAAACGTGGGTCTACTGCATTTGTTCCATATCCAAAAGCATCGAGAGCTTCTTTGGTAGCCGAAGAGCCATTCCATCCCCCCTGTCCATAAGCATTACCATGATTATAATGACGGGAACGGATCAAGTTATAGAACTCATTTTTATACAAATTAGGATCCATGGGAATAGTAAGAATGTTCTCTACTGAAGTTTCATTTTTCGTAGAGAAGTTGGAAGCAAAGTTATCGGCCAACTGATAGCCCAACTCTTTAATCTTAGTACCATAAGCAATTGTAGCTTCCCAAGCATTTTTTTCTGCTCCATCCACAGTAAACTTGATAGTTTTCCCATCGGGCTTTGAACCGTCAGTCCAATTATCGTCTGTATAAATTTCGGCATTCAAAGCCAATTTTGCCAATAGAAAGTAAGCAACCGGTTTCGTTATTCTACCGTAATACTCACCCGGCAAGTTGCTATGAGCATCACTCAAATCAGCTACAGATTCCTCAAGTTCTGTTTTCACAAATGTGAATACAACGGAACGTTCAGACTGTTCGACATCAGCCATTGCCGTAGTAGAAGAGGTAACCAACGGCACACGAGCAAACATATCCAACAGATAATAGTAATACAAAGCACGGAATGCGCGAACCTCGGATATATACTTGGGCACAGATGTATTTTCGGGGTCTTTCGCCAAAATTTCATTCAACTTATCCAATGATTTATTGGCTTGAGCAATTACCCTATAAAGATAATCCCATGAACCTTTTACCAAGTCGTTCTTCGTTCCCCATTTATGAAGGAATACATCCTGCCACAACCCTCCATCATACCAGTCACCACCACGTGTCGGTAGTAAAAGTATTCAAGTCATAAAGACCACGGTCAGTACCTTGTAAACCCGATCCACCACCATTAGCACCTACTTGGGTATAGAGCGAAGCTACTGTATTTAAATAGAGTAGCGTAGAATTTTGATATGCCTGTTCCTCCGTAATCTGATCTTTCGGATTCTCTTCCAAAAAAGCATCGCAAGAAGACAAACCGACAGTTGCCACTGTTGAAATCAACAAGCTATATAATATATTTTTTTTCATAATATACATCTAATTAAAAGTTAACACTAAGTCCTAAAGAGTAAGTACGAGACAACGGATAGAAACGTTTGTCATCAACACCCAAATCACCACCTACGGTAGTACTGTTAATCAAAGGAGAAAGCCCTGAGTAGCCGGTAATTGTAGCCAAATTATTTACAGAGAACGTGACACGCAAGGACTTGATAGCTTTCATGTTCTTTGTATTAAGATTCCAGCCCAATGTCACATAATCAAAATGCAAATAGTCACCTTTCTCCAACCAATAGTCTGTCACTGTCTGGTCTTTAATATTCTTCTCTGGAGCTCCTTGCATTACGTTGTATGTGGGGAACTGATTCATATTCATGTAGGATAAAGAGGTACCGTTATATATTTTGTGCCCGAACGCACCATTCATTTGCACCTGAATATCAAATTGTTTATAACGGAAGCTAACATTAGCACCCAATAAAGCTTTAGGCATAGCCTGACCTGCTATATAGCGATCTTTTCCATCTGCAAGGTCAACCCCTTCAACACCATCAATGTCTTGGATGTGGTAAGTATAGTCACCAAATCCATTATCGACCAAACCGTCGCATTTAGGTAAATAGAATACACCCACCGGCTGCCCCACCATCTGATAGATAATCTGATTGTAGCCACCAATGAAGCCAGCACCATTCATGCCACCCAAATTCATATATTCTTTGGCGGTCATAGCTTCACCCATATATGTGCCATTCAACGAGAGCAACTTATTCTGTTGGAAAGCTATGTTAGCGTTGATATTCAACTCCATATCTTTGGTTTTCAGAGGAGTTCCACCCAATGATATTTCAATACCCGTGTTACGCATAGCTCCCATATTGGCAAGCAAAGTAGGATAGGTAAAAGGAGGAACCTTCACATCATAATTGTAAAGCAGGTCGGTTGTCTTTGAATTATAATAATCAAAACCCAAAGTCAAACGTTCGTCAAACATTCCCAAGTCAAAACCAACATCAAAAGTTTTCTTAACTTCCCATTTCAAATCCGGATTATAATTGCGGGTCACCCCCATAGTTACTACAGGAAGGCCATTTACTGTAGTTGTACCATTCGGACTCATCAAAGGCAAAGACATATAGGAACTGATAGCATCCTGATTACCAGCAAGACCATAACCAGCTCTAATCTTCAAATTGCTGATAATATCAATATCTTTCATAAATTCTTCTTCAGAAAGCACCCAAGCCAAAGATGCTGACGGGAAGAAAGCCCATTTGTTGTTTGCTCCAACTTTAGAAGAACCATCTGTACGGGCGTTCACAGTTACAATGTATTTATCGGCATATGAATAATTAACACGTCCCATGAAAGATGCCAAACTCGGATTATTATAATAAGAAGTGTTATTACCCCATTTTAACACTGCACCTGCTTGCAAATTGTTATATAAAAAATCATCAGAACTAAATCCATTCACTGTAGCTCCAAAACCTGTGTTAGTTACCCTTTGAACTTCAGCCAAAGCTAAAGCATTGATGTAATGCTTGCCAAAAGCCTTCTTATAGGTCAACATCATATTCGCCAACATAGATTGCGACTTATTGTCACCACGATAAGCTTCACCACGATTACTCAACCCTGCTTTAATAGAAGTAGGGATGTACTTCTTGTTCTCCTTTACATTGTATGTATAAGAACCAAATGCACTCAATTTCAAATCATCTGTAATGCTATAAGTAATGCGTGCATTCGCATTAATAAATGCATTCGTTTCGCGGTCATCAATATCCAAACGACCTAGCGGATTATGCACCTCATTAGCATTGGCATTTTCATCCCACATTCCCGTCTCAGGATTCTTCACATTCGGGAAAGTGGGGTTATAAGAAGCAGCAGAATAAAATGTTTTTTGATAGTCATTCACATATCTGTTTTCTTTCAATGAACCAAACATGCCGAATTCTAATTTCAATTTATTATTGAACATATTTTGCATTGCATCAATCTTTGCTGTATAATTGCGCATCGTATTGTTCTTTATAATACCTTTCTGGTCAATAACGCCAATAGAAGCGCGATAATTGGAATCCTCATTTCCATTTGAGAAAGACAAACGATGATTCTGAGTATAACCGGACTGTTGCATTTCTTCTATAAAATTCGTATCATACCCTTTATCCAGGATACTGATACCCAAATTTTGAGCAGCAGCTCTATATTGACTCGCACTCAACATATCCAGATTCTTATAAACAGTTTCAATACCGAAACTTCCATCGTAACTCAAACTCTTCACACCATTTTTGCCCTTGATAGTAGTAACTACAATTACTCCTGATGCACCACGTGAACCATACTGAGCTGTTTCAGAAGCATCTTTCAATACTGTAAAATTCTCAATATCGGCAGGAGAAATGGCATTCAACATGTTCAAATCGCCAAACACACCGTCAATAATAACCAAAGGGTCATTGCCTCCGGTCAGAGAAGTAGTACCACGAACACGAATAGCGGGGGCAGCTGTAGGGTCACCACCTGTTTTTGAATATTTACACCAGCTATTTTGCCCTTGATAGCAGCCAATGGATTAACCACTACACCTGCATTCATTTCTTCACGGCCTACTTTTTGAACGGCACCCGAGATAGTTCGCTGACTACCTGTAGCATAACCAATTACCACAACATCACTAAGTAACTGGGAGTCTTCTTGCAAAATAACATTCACATTAGGAGCTGCTTTACTTCAGCTGTTAAGAAACCGACAAAAGAGACCTGAAGTATTGCACCACGAGAGGTTTGCAACTGAAAATTACCATCAATGTCGGTGATAACGCCATTAGTTGTACCCTTTTCCAAGACATTTGCACCGATTACCGGTTCGCCTGTCGCATCAGTAACAGTACCTTTCACGGTGATGTTCTGTGCATAAGCGCCAACTGACAAGAACAGCCCTAAAACTAGGGTAAGAATCGTTCGATAGATTCTAGGATTTACTTGCTTCATGCATTTAATAAATTAAAGTTAACAATATTAATTACCTATATATA
>ERZ859980.1293-NODE-1293-length-10309-cov-1.337527_pt1 | contig 10309 bp, 23 predicted proteins | sample MGYA00509984_ERZ859980 | MGnify/ENA primary metagenome ERZ859980 (study PRJEB30046, sample SAMN00715173) | human gut metagenome | study: EMG produced TPA metagenomics assembly of the A metagenome-wide association study of gut microbiota in type 2... | reverse complement strand
GTGTAATAACGTCTTTTTGTATAATTGCGCCATGCTGTATATCCTTGTATCTGGATTTGTTTGACTCATATATGTTAACAATGTCAGCAATAGACAATGATGTACCATGTGTCATCAAAATATCTACTAATATTACGTCTGATAAAGACAAAAATACACTGTCAACACGTTGACTTTCCTTCAAATCATTTCTGGCTTGAAGTACATCCTGTACAGTTAATACAGGTTCTACCTCTATTTGAGGTCTTGTGATACATTTTCCTTTTCAGGATTAATGCTCTCAGCTATTCGATCATGACCGAAATAGACTGATACTCCTACGAATATGGCTAATACCAATGCAAATAGGATACTCCAGAAGATTGTATTTCCTCTGTTTGGTTTGCGATCAAGTTCTTCCATGCTCTTAACCCTCCGTTTCTTCGTACAATGATTGAACAACTTTGATACTTTCAGCTACTTCGAATTCTCGATCCTCAGTATTTACTACTGTTGTATCATCATTTACTACAGCATAACAGAATGATGCTGATGCAATGAGAATCTCTTCTCCTGTTTCTTTGTCATGTACAATAAAACTTTTCTTTTTCATTTTGATAATGTTTTTAATAGTTAATATATGATTACTTTCTGAACCAGTCAAATAACAGGTCAGTAAAATTCTTTTTCAGATAGTCTGCGTCATCACGTTCTTTTAGTCGTAATTGAGTACCGACACTAGCAGAGGAAGAACTAAGCCCATAGCTAGAATTCACATAGAGTAACCCAGCATGACCGCTGCGGTACCATATATACCAATGAGGAATATCCTTATGTAGTTCATGTTGCCATGGTTTATTGCTATTAGCAATGAAGTTTAGAGCTGCAATAACAGTAGTAAGTTGTTCATATGTGTTCATATGAGCATCTTTATACTGCCTTGGCTTACGACCAATACATTTACATGCATCTTTGTACGATTTGATATCTTCTCTTTGCATAATAAAAAGTTTTAAAAGTTATTTAATAGTATCACCTACAAAGTATACATTCATATACAGATAATCTGCAACATATACTTTATATTCATCTCCAGTAACAGGATTTACTAAGTAAAATACATAATCTTTATCAGTTTCCTGATATTTATTTGTTAATATGTATCTCTTAAACCTCATTTGTAAGTCTACAAAGTTGTAGGGGTTCTTAGTACCTTCAGCAATTTGTTTATAAATTAATAAACTTAACCAACAAATAGCTAGAATAGATACTACAATCATACTAATCCTATTAAGGATGTTGTGATTCGCTTTTACTTTGACTGCCATCTCTTCTTATTTCTCTCCACAGTGAAATGTAACCTACTATTACTACTAACACTATAGCAATACATGCAATAATTAGGAATGCGTTAAAGATTGTAACTAATAAATTTACTTCTACTGTGTACATAGAATTTTAGTTTATATTAACCGTGCTTTCTCAAATAAATTAGACCAAAAATCGTTACCTTTTTCTGATTTTCTCCAAGTAAATGATCCTAGTATAATATTGTGTGGAAATTCTGTCATTAAGTTAATAATCCGTCTTGTTTTGTTATAGTTTGGTATTACTAGGCTATTAACTTCTGTATCTTTAATAAGATTTCTTACAAAAGCACTTAGAGCTTTCTCTTCTATAAGTAACTTAAGCAATTCATAAGGCATTTCAGTTACTATCAGATGCCTTAAACATTGTTTCTTTTCTTTCATGCTATTATAAATTAAATTAACTACTCTAATATTCTTTTGCAACTTTCTTTATATAAAATATACCAAAAGCTAGTGTTCATTGTATTATACCATCTAAATGCCGATATAATGATATTAGGAGTAGATTTTCTCATTAATAGAGTAATTTGGTATCTTTGACTAAAGTCATCTAATGTAGAATGGCTATCGATAGTATTTACTATAAACTTATGTAGAGCTTTTTTCTCTATTAATAGTTTAAGTAATTCGTAGGGCATTTCAGTTACTATTAAATGCTGTAAAGATTGTTCTTTCTTCATATTACTGATTATTGATTAATACTCTTAAATAATTTAAACACATTAGCTTCGCATGTAAACTAGGAAGGTTTGTTTTTTAACATGCTACTGGACCACGTATCGCCACGATGAGGCTGTGTTTATGATAGGGAAACTACTACAATACCTTATTTGACACGGATTTTACATGTAGTAGTTGATAAAAGATATGTAATACTCCTATTTTATTTCAATTTCAAAGCCATTACACTTAAACTGTCTTTCTATGTTTTCCATAGTCTCTTTGTCTAATTCTTCTGTATATAGCTTTTTCATTGGAATTCTGGTAACACTTAATTTATCGTCTGTATACATATCGACTAAATCTTTTGTTTCCTTTAATCCTGTACTAAAGAGATCTTTTAGTAATTTTATTACTTGTAATTTGCGAGTTGCTGTACCTATTATAGTTAATAGTACGTCTTTCTTTGTCTTTCTCCTGTTATTAAAACAGATAAGAATGCATCAATAGCTGGTTCATTAGAAAATGTATCTAATGCTTGAGCTAGTTTTTCTTCAGTTATTTGATTACGTACAAATAAACTGTTAAGTATATATTTCTGAATTGAGTTCATATATATAATATTTGGTTAATAATCAAATAAATTTAAACTAAAGTAAGCGCATTATAGTAGAATAGAGTGCATGCGATTACTAACTATGCTATTCTCTTACTTTAGTTTGAGACTTCTTTCTTGGTTACTTCTTGCTCAGGGAAGACCTCAACTATTTTTCTTTTTTTAGATCCGCATCGTCATAGTTAACAGGTGCGGCATCTTCTCACTATGTAACGTGAGGTTACAATCTCAAAAGATACTTATTGTTCAGTTAGTATCATACTGTATAGGACTAATTACAATGAAATTAGTTTAACATTTCCTTATCCTATCTTTATTGGTTAGAGTTGTAAGTCATCTAACTATCCTTTTATTCCTATTTTTTCAAAAAGAGTTGCACCATACCAATAGGAAGTATGCCTCTACCACGTGGATTATAATACAATTTAGATATCCTTAGCCGTGCATAGCGTATCTACATCTAATATTGTATTATTCTTTGACTCTGCATTCTTTAATCGACTTGTCACGATCTTTCGGTAGCATTAAAGAAAAGAGTTATAATAATATAGTATGTTAGCGTTACCTAACTATTTACAAGGACATACCTTACCTCTATTATTATAACTGTACGTGGTCAAACTTATCCATCTCGGACTTGTAGTTATTTGCATTTCGAAGATTATCTACTTTGCGACAAATCTGTTTTTATAGTGAATATTGTTTTTCTATTTTGAAACTACACTATCTTCACAGACTGTGTAGTTGTTCTTCTCTTTAACTAAGAAAAGAGGTGTTATCTGGGTTCAAAAAGGTCTTTGAAAAAAACTCTTAATCGCCACCGTCTTCCACGGCTTGCGTCAGATTTCCCTACCAAGCTCTTGCGAGTATTTATATAATGATAGCACTGATGATTAAGAGTTTATTTATACTTCTATTAACTATAGCATTTTACACCTAAAACTTATAATTACGTGACGCATAGCCTGAATATTACACGTTCTCTATCAGTCCACAGAATTCACTGCTTCACACGGCAGCTGAGTACGCCCTTACGTCTGCCAACTATACTATTATAAGAAACTGGTGCCCTCAATGTCTTGGGAAGTTATTGAGTTTTTTAGTATGTCAGTCTTCCAACCTGACTGTGTAGTGATACTTAGTAGGCAAACACTAAGCGGAACTACCTTGAACCTACTAGACCTCTCCTATTTAGTTACCACATGTTTCAGCGTTCAATCTCCATGTGCAATCTTAAATTTGCCAGTCTTTACAGCGCTGGCTTTCTGTTTATGACTTCATCTTTGTGTCCAATAGTAGATTAAACTACCTATTCCTAATGCTGTAGGAATTTGCATTATTGGATGTTCATATACCATTGCTAATAGGAACATAAAATCTATAAAAGCACAGATTATTCCTACTATGTAAATGATAGTGCTTAAACATGATTTATTTTCTTCTTTCATATTTATATTATTTAATTGATTGATTCAAATAAATACCAAGCTTTCAGCAACTCTGTTGGGAGTACTTGGATTGAGCAATGATCGGTTCGTATCTAGCATTTCCAACAATGTCTAGAATTGTCACGATGTTCTTTTAGGGCGCGAACTAACCTGCCACCATGGAATTTGTTATTTCGTGTATGAAAATACAAATGAAAATGATAGACTATTATTTCTCCGGTCTATCAGCGGATCATATTATTACAAAAGGGTAATAGGGCACTCACAAGGATTATTATACTTTTTTAAGAAACCTAAAACTTTATTTATTACCTACTAACAGAAGTAGAACTTTTGTACTAATTAATTATTTAAGGAGTTATGTATGTAAAATCGACTATCTCAAATTATTTAGGCATAGTGCATCGCGAGAAGGTGTGGCTTTTATACCACACCTTTTGCAGTTAATCGTCTTCAAACGATAACTTTTTTACTTTTTTTGCTACACTTTGCACTAAAGCCTCGTCTCCTCCTTCGTGGTCGTTTTGTTTTGCTTTCTTAGCGGCTGCAATTTGCCGCTCTTTTTCAAGCTGTTTTTTTGCAGGTGTAAACATTTTTCCCGTTCCGGCATCAGTTTCTAAACCATTTGCCCATGCTCGTTTTGCTTTTCTTACTGTATTTTCATAGGTGTATCTTTCCCGTCTGCATCTGTTTTACAGGTAGACGTCACCCAAATTGTACGGAAAAGTTTACGCCCTTTTTCGTCCGTTTCATCGGTTTCGTCTCCATCTTCTGCTAAAATCCAGTCACCTGCTTTAATACCGTTGTCCTCGTTATCATTAACATAACGACGGAAATACGGTTCGGGAGCGTCAACTTCAAAACGATTTAGGTTAATCGTCGGGTAAGTAGGCTTTTCTCCCTTTTCAATAGCTTTTTCGCCCTTTTCCCAAATTTTACCAAACAACTTCATAACACGTTCATCATTTGGGAATAAAACCGTCCTAAAAGGCGATATATTACGAGATGAGTTAAATACATTCGTAATGTCGCCACTCTCTAAAAGGTTGTTTAGTTCTTCCTCACTCATTTCATCTAGTTCTTTGTTTTCAACAATCGGACTAGCTTCAACGTAAAAACAAACGTTAATTTCGTTGAATGCATTTTCCATTTCAACGGCATCAATTTTTGTAATTTGCGATTTCATACACATTTTAGATACCTTTTTTAATAACGGCAAACGTTAGCCCTTACCGGGTATCTCCTCCGTATCCATATATCGGGGAGTGATTATGGTGCAGCTTCACACACTCACTTTTTCTCTCATAATTTTGATACCCCCTATCTAAATTTTAGTATATAAAAAATTTTTATATATTTTTTTTCTTAAATAATGTTAAATAATAACTGCTAAATAGCCCTAAACATTGTTAATAAGTGTTAACAAATATGCAACCTAATAACACTAACAAGCGTTTATATGGGGGTAAGGGGGATATTGCTACAGACTATATATCTTAAGTAAGTAGTAATAATTATTTTTTATTAGTATATACTCTTACTTTAGATAATACAATTGAGATATGAAAAGAAAGATAGAAAAAGATTTAATGTTTATCATAGAGAGTGAAATAAGAACTGACTTATGCATCTTAGATAAAGTAGAAAGAGATGTAGAAGTTAATGTCTACTTAAGTAAGAACTTAATGGATAGACTACTTGAACAACGAGATATCAAAGCAGAATTAGTTCAACCTAGAGTGCTGAAATATAAAACAACTGATAATCTCCTAATAACACTTTATCAAGTAGATGCTTTTGATAATGATGAATATGATATAAGTTATGATATATGAAAAATATTAAATACAAATATACCAATACTAAAGCGCGTTCACCTTTTGGTGATTATTTAAACTTCAACATAGCAAGAGAATTAATGAGCAGTAATGATAAAGAGTTTATAGGATCAACTGATGACGGTTGGAGTAGTATATATAAGATTAATAACGTATATTACGTAAGTAGATCTAACGATATGGGTGAATATTATTTAACAGAAGTAGAATTAATAGATTAAGACTATGAAACAACAAGAACAAATGCCATTAGCATACTCTGGCAAATACATAGATTACAAATCAAAGACTTATTTTTTAGCACCAGAAAAATCACAGGGTGGTTGCATGGGTTGCGATTTACTAGGTGGAGGTATCTGTACTAAACAGTTAACAGACTACTGAGACAAGGTTATATACTTAAGAAGGTTGAATTGTAAATTAATTGATGTAAATAAGATTAACTGGGAAAAGATTTTTGGAGGCTGCGTATTTCCTTTAGACTTACTTAATGAAGACTACGATTCATCCATAAAACCAGAAGATTATACTTGGAAAGTCATAAGTAAAACAGAACCAGATACTCCAATAGAAGAAGACTTCAATCCTTGGACAGATAGAGAATACGCATTATAAATAATATTATTATGACAATATACGATTCAGAATTAGCAGAGATAATCAAAAGCCAAACTCCAGTAGAGATCAACGGTTTGCAATATATAATAGAGCCTAACAGATCAGGTAGTTGTGATGGCTGTGCTTTCATAGGTAGTGGTAAATGCCCACAAAGAGCAGTAACTTATTGTTGCTCAAATGGTGGAAATATACTAATAAAGCTAAATAATGATAGATAGAGATAAACTTAAAGAAGAATTTAATCAGTTAAGATTAGAACAATCTAATATTAGTTCGAGAATAAAGCATATAAATTGGGCTTTGTCTTCTACTACTGATCAACTAGCTGAGTTATACTTAAGAAATGACATAATATTGTCTACTAAAACTACTATAAAAGGTATAGTACACGTCTTATTTGATTTAAAAAGTGATAAAGTATATCTGGTAGAAGGAAGATCAATATATAATGGTATACTTAGATTAAAAAGTATAATATCTTATAAAGATTATGTAGAATTAGAGAAACATAAAGATAATCTAAACGTTATAGATAGAAACTAAGTTAAAAAAAGAATATGGAAGATAAAGTATTAGAAACAGTAGTTAATGGTATTACTTGGAATATGTTAAAAGACGTACTAGTTAAACCATTAGCACCTATTATGGTTACTAAGGAATTTACAGAACAAATTCCTAATGGTAAAGTAGATGAAAATGGGTTTAATGAGTATGATACTCAAACAGAAACTAAAGAAGTAGAATCTGATTGGGCTACTGGCATTGTGTTGAAAATCCCTACTAATATTACCGATCCACAATTCAAGGTTGGAGATACTATTGCTTATAATAAGAAATTTGCAATGTATTTTGATCTAGTAAAAGATACTCAACTGGTAAAACCTTATGATATTGTTGCCGTTAAGTAATATATATTTAAACATATTTTAACCCTGCTGAAAGGCATTGAGAGCTCGACTTAGGTCGGGCTTTCTTTTTATATGTTAATTAACTGTTAACAAATGTTAAAAGCTATTAACTATTTTAACATGTAGCGTTTATAGAGACATGGACAATTAATAGTATTAGGTCTCTGTTCTTTTATGATGTGGTTAGCCATATGGGGACTTAATGATAAAAATAAGAAATGATATGTTAAAATATAAAGTAATTAAAGATTTCGGATCAGCCAGAAAGGGCGATGTGTTAGTAAATAGTGTTGAAGATCCTCAAGTATTTACTATGGAATGTAGCAATGGTGATATCGAAGGAGATAACTATTCATACAGATCAATGAGTATATCTGATGATATTGCAGATCTATACGTAGAGGAAGGATACTTAGAAGAAGTAGAAGACAACAAATCTACTAAAGTAGTAGAACTGATAGATGATTTAGTAAATCAGTACGATAAAGATTATAAAGAAGTAATGGGCAAATACTCAGAAGGCAAAGTTCCTCCTTGTGTTAAGTTGGAAGCTGAAACAGTATATTATAATCTTACTAAGGTACTAAATAAAATTAAAGAGGAATTAATTAATGAATAAATTGGTTAAGGTAAAATGAATTTCATAAACGTTTATTAGAAGAACTGTGGAGTTTATAGGATAATAAATAAATATAATAATAACTGTTATATTGGAAGTTCAAATAATTTAAGATAGAGATATCGTTCTCATTTGAATAGGTTAACTAAGAATAAAAACAAATGTTCTATACTTCAAAGAGCTTTTAATAAATATGGTTAGGATAATTTCATTTTTCAAGTGATTCTATGCTGTGATTCTAAAGATAGACTCTACTATGAACAACAATTGATAGACGAATTAAAACCTAGATATAATGTATATATTCAAGTTAATGATAGTCCGCTAAGAACTATTCCAATGAGTAACATTACTAAAGAGAAATTACGAATGTCTCATCAAGGAATTAAGTTAACAGAACAGCACAAATCGAATATATCACAGGGTTTAAAAGGTCATAAAGTTAGTGATAAAACTAAACAAAAATAGAGTAGTGCTAGAAAAGGAATAAAATTCAAAGAAGAAACACTATATAAAATGTCAATTGCTAAGAAGGGTAAACCTTGGAGTGAGAATAGAAGATTAGCACAAAATAAAATAATAAAATGAATAAACTTGTAAAAACCGTATCTAGAACCGATTTATACAGAGAATTTCTAAATAGCCTTAATGGTATACTTAAGCTTACAGACAGGGAGTTAGAGTTGTTAACAACATTTATAGATATAGATGTCAATACACCAAAACTCCCTAATGTAAGGAAGAATGTAATAAGTACTGAGAATAGGAAGTATATTAAACGTACTTTAGGTATTACTCCTGATAATCTTAGTAGATACATAGCTAAGTTCAAACAGCAAGGCATATTAAGGGTAGGTAAAGCAGATGATGAAGTAATGGTCAGTAAAGCTTTGATACCTGAAATAATCGGTGATAGAGTACAAATCACAATAATATTAAAAGTTAATAAAGATGAAGATGAGGTCATTCCTGCTTGAGGCAGGATCTATAATAGCGTGGAAGAAGTATCCTTATATTAAGAAGTTATGGAGTAAGATTAGAGGCAAACAGTTACCATTTAATATGTTTACTATAGTAACTAATAGGACAGAACTACTTACTTCAGATTATATGAAGGATATAGAGATATATGAACCAATACGCAAATATAGTAAACAAGAGCAATCTAAGATAAGTGTACTTGCGAGTGACACATTATATAGCAGTGATTGGGTAGATGTAGCAGCATTAATAAATATAATTAGACCTAATACGTTAAATGGTCCTATTACATTAGCTACATGTAAATACTATAAGAAGGTTGAATGGCATGAGAAATTAGACGAGTATATATACTAAACTAAGTAATAAGTACAACTTACCGTATCAAGTGGTTGAAGTAATATGTAACAGCCCTTTCAAGTTTACTAATAAGGTAATAACAGAATTAGATCCTAAACCGGTTATGTTTGCTTACTTAGGAAAGTTCAAAATAAAGAAGAGATATGAAGAAGAAGCGAAAAATTGATATGTATGACCCTCAGATATATCCTAGGAAGCTATGGGTAGCTGTAGGACCAGAGGAGTTAGATGAACAGTTTAAGTTCTACTTAACAGATAAATCTGGGGTGATAGAAAACATAGATGAAGAGCTTGAGCAAGAAGGTATAGCAATGAGTACATATTCAGTAAGTAGAAAATCAGATGGATTGTATGGGTGTTTAGTATATGCTCCTAACTTAGAAGTAATTACAGACGATGCAATACCACATGAAGCAGTACATGTAGCTGACTATATGTATGAAGAATTAGGTGTACATGCTATAGAATCATACTCTCAAGGAAATGAAAATTATGCTTACTTAGTTGGTTGGGCTGCTGGTTGCATCAGTAAAACTATAATTAAAGAGAAACAAAATGATATCTGATCATATATTTCAATGCATGAAAGAAGATAGTAGTGATTACTATCCTACTTCAGGATATAGAATAATACCCGGAGTTAGAGAAGTTCCAATAGAGATAGCATATAAAACTCTTTATATATGTGATCTTATACATAAATATATAAATACACCGGATATTAAAATACTTAATAAATTAAAAGAAATGACACACGAAGAAAGCAAAAATATGTGGGAACTGGAGAAAAAGAACTCTAGACTAGAACTATTCACTAAACCAATGAAAAAGTTATATGATGTAGTTGAGAAATGTATTGAAGATGATATTATCAGATATGATGATTTCACAAGCGATATGATTGATGAACTT
>ERZ859980.1292-NODE-1292-length-10310-cov-1.408386_pt1 | contig 10310 bp, 15 predicted proteins | sample MGYA00509984_ERZ859980 | MGnify/ENA primary metagenome ERZ859980 (study PRJEB30046, sample SAMN00715173) | human gut metagenome | study: EMG produced TPA metagenomics assembly of the A metagenome-wide association study of gut microbiota in type 2... | reverse complement strand
ATTTTTACCTATTATTATTTATATTTTATTAATTATTATCTTAATTATTGGTATTATTTTAGCTATTAAATGTTTAATTACTTTAGACAAAGTAGAAAAAGTTGTTGATAATGTGGATGAAAAAGTAAAATCTTTAGATGGTATCTTTCATATAATAGATACGACTACTGATAAAATTGTTTTAGTAACCGATAAAATTGTTGAAGACTTACTTCTTTAGTAGTTAGTCTATTTCAAAGTAAAAAGAAACCAGCTGAAAAAACAACTGAGGTAGTTAAAAGAAAAGAGGGAAAGTAATGGGAAAATTTCGTTCTTTTGCCACGGGTGCTTTAATTGGTGCTGGCTTAGGTATTTTACTTGCTCCTAAAGAAGGTAGTGAAACGAGACAAGATTTAAAAAAATCATTTGATAATTTAGTAGATACCATTAAAAATATTGATATCGAAGAAACAAAAGCTGCTTTTTTCAATAAAGTAAATGAAATCAAAAATGAACTTTCTAATTTAGATGAAGAAAGTGCTAAAGAATTGGCTGAAGAAAAGATTCAAATTGTTGAAGAAAAATGTGACGAACTTATCGAAGAAGCCAAAAAAATAGAAACTCCTATTGTCGAAAAAGCTGCCACAGAAGTTAAAAAGAATGTAACGGCTTCTTTAAAAGAAGTTGTCAATGAATTAGAAGAAAAGCCTGAAAAGAAAGTCAAAAAAACTTCTGCTAAGAAAAAGACAACTTCTAAAACAACTAAAAAGACGAAGAAAAACTAGGTATGTGTCTAACTACCTATTTTTTTTTGACATAATCTACTTACGAGAGGAGGAAACTATGTATCCCTATTCGTATTATAATGTAAGCGGAGATAGACAATTTATTTTTCCATTTTTAGTTGGAGCTGTGACAGGTGGGGCAGCCGTAGGACTTACAAGACCAAGACCTATTTATAATGTTGCGCCTCAAGGACCGATGATGCCTCCACCAGGAGTACCTTACGGTCAATATTCTTATAATTATTATTATCCATTCCGTTAGAAGCAAAAACACATATCACTTACATATGTGTTTTTCTAACTCATAAAAATAGGGTTGTCAAACAATTGTCAATTTCACTTAAAACTATTTATGAAAGGCTAAAATCTTGTTATAGTAAATTAAAGAATAGAAAGAGGGAGATTGTGTGACCGCACCAAAAGTCATGGAGCACTTAAAACCTGCTCATATTGAATGCTCAAAGGAGGATGTAGCTCCAACGGTTATTATGCCAGGAGACCCTTTACGAGCTAAATATATCGCCGAGAAATATTTAACAGATGTAAAACTTATTAATACCATTCGTAATATGTTTGGTTACACGGGATTCTATAAAGGAAAAAGAGTAACCGTTATGGCTCATGGAATGGGAATGCCGAGCGTTAGTATTTATGCTTTTGAACTTTTTTACTTCTATGGTGTTGAAGAAATTATTCGTATTGGTACCTGTGGGGCTTTAGACGAAAAAATTCATGTTCCAGAACTTATTATTGCTACAGATAGTTATACAGAAAGTAATTTTGCATATTCTTATAATGGCGACCCAACCCATATAGCTTATCCAGATGAAGGACTAACAAGCAAAATCACTAAATTAGCCATGGAAAAAGGTCTTAATTATCACTTAGGAACAGTTATGTGTACCGAACAATTTGGCTTTTACTCAGATAATGAACATGTTTTAAAACGTGTTCCAGAAGATATCCATTTACTTGGGGAAGAAATGGAAACCTTTGCTTTATTTCATATTGCTAAAAGTTTTGACAAAAAAGCTGCAGCTATCTTAACTGTTGTTGATAGTAAATACAGTGAAGAATTTTTAACACCAGAAGAAAGACAAACTTCTTTAGACAATATGATTTTACTTGCTTTAGACACTACTATTTAAAAATTCATTTTTAAGAATGAATTTTTTTCTTTTTCATAATCTTTAATAGGTGAGTCTATGAAAGAAAACGGCTATTTTTTAAGTCATTTATTTGGTTCTAAAGAAAGTATTTTAACAAGTTTTCTCCAATTTCAATATCAGTTATTTTTTATTAAAGATAACTTTTGGTATCAAAAATTAAAAAAATTTAAACAAAAAGATGAAGAACATTTAAATTGGTTAGCTAAATTTTTAATTCAAGAAGGCGAAATGCCTATTTATGCGGACCGTCTTTATGGGAGTGTTTTGTATTGGAATGGCTATGATGTTTACTACGATACTGATTAAAAACAATGATAGAAGTGGATATTACTTTAAAAAAGAAAATGATTCAAAATACCGAGATGGTCATTTATGTGACCGAAGATGAGAAAATCGAAGAACTTTTAAAAAAGATTCTGATCGATGAATATAAGACGCTTGAAGAATTAATGACTTTACATACACGTTTTTAACTTGATTTAAAGAGGAAGAGTATGTATACTTGATAAGGGATGCGGGATGAATTATACAGTAAAAAAAATAAAGAAATTAAAAAATAGTTTATATGAAATAGATTTAGAAAAAAAACAAATAGTATTATATGAAGAAATTGTTATAAAATATGATTTACTTTTAAAGAAAACAATAAGTGATTATATTCTTAAAAAAATTGTAATAGCTAATAAAAGGTCGAATGTTATCAAAAGAGTTTGAACTTTTTAGAAAAAAAGAAAAAAACAGAGTATGAAGTAGAAACTTATTTGAAAGAAGAAAACTTTGATGAAGAAACAATTAAAGAAACTATCGAGAGATTACGAAGTTTAAAATTAGTAGATGATTTAGATTACGCCAAAAGATATATTAACTATGTAGTGAGTTACCGGTTAACAGGACCAAGAAAAATAAGAAAAACGCTACTTACACATGGTATAAGTGAAGATTTATCAAACTCTATTTTAACAAAATATGAGGATGAAGTTTGGTATGATAAAATAAGAACTATTATTAATAAAAAACTTGTGAAAGATAAAAGAAGAAGTAACTTGGAATTTAGACAAAATATGATAGCTGAGTTAGTTTATTATGGTTATCCTAAAATTTATGTCGTTCATGTTTTGGAAGATATGGATACTAATCACGATAAAGAAGCTATTAAAAATCAATTTGAATTTCTATATAAAAAATATGCTAGAAAATATGAGGGCTACGAACTTAAATTTCGTTTAAAAAGAAGATTAAGCGAAGATGGCTTTAATTATGGCAATATTAAAGAAGTTATGGATGACTTTTTTGGAGAATAGTTGCCACATGAAATTTTATTTTGTATAATAAGGTTGAAGTGGTGATACAATGAAAAAAGAAAAATTTATTGAAAATATTATGGGTTCTGTGCTCATTATTTTGTATTCTTATTTTATGCTTAGTATGAGTTTAACAGGACATCTTAATTTACAAGCAATTATAAGTTTTTTTTATCTTCTATATAGTGGTGTGCATATTGCTGAGTATTGTTTTCATCGTAAAGCAAAAGAATATTCGGATTTGTTTTTAGGAATTTTAGGTTTTCTTATGGCAGGCATTGTTATGTTTAGTGAAATTTTAGAAACAACGAAATATTTAGCTTTATTATTACTTTTCTTTACAATGGTATATTCTTTGGTAAAATTAAAAAAAGCAGATTATCATCATGATCGTAAGAGTAAACTTTGGCTTATTTTTATTGCCAGTTTAGTTTTATTTTTCTTTTCTAGCTTACTATTATGTATTAATCTTTCTTATAATGATGAGATAAGAACAATGATTTTCGGCTTTTATTTCCAAATTATTGGCATTTTTGAAATGTATGAAGCTTTAATACTTAATATCACGAAGGGAAAATTAAAATGAAAGTAGTAAATGATTTTGCCGAATATCAACTTTTAGATATGGCAAAAGGTAAAAAATTAGAAAAATGGAACGATGTTATTTTATTAAGACCAGACCCTCAAATTATTTGGGAAGAACATTTAAGTAAAGAAAATTATGCTATTGATGCCATTTATGATCGTAGTAGCAGTGGAGGAGGATCTTGGAACATCAAAAATAAAAAATTACAAGATTCTTGGGTCATTTCTTATCAAGACTTAAAGTTTGGCTTAAAACTAATGGGTTTTAAACATACCGGTCTTTTTCCAGAACAAGCCTATAACTGGAATTTAATAAGAGAAAAAATAAGAAAAGCAAATAAACCCGTTAAAGTTTTAAATTTATTTGCTTATACAGGTGGTGCTTCTATCGCTGCTTTAAAAGAAAATGCTTCTGTTGTTCATGTCGATGCCTCAAGAGGCATGATTGATTGGGCTAAAGAAAATGTCAAATTAAATCATTTAGAAGATAGAGATATTCGTTTTTTAGTGGATGATGTTACTAAATTTGTTAAAAGAGAAATCAGAAGAGGTAATAAATACGACATCATTATCATGGACCCTCCAAGCTTTGGCCGGGGAAGTAAAAGTGAAGTTTGGAATATTGAAAAGATTTATTTGCTTTAGTAAGTGACTGTGTTTCCTTACTTAGTGATGATCCACTTTTATTTTTAATCAATGCTTATAGTACAGGTGTTTCCAAAACAATTTTAGAAGATATTTTAATGATGAGTGTTAATCAAAAATATCATGGCTTTGTATCTAGTGACGAATTAGGTATCACAATGAAAGATTCTTCATATGTTTTACCTTGTGGTATTTATGGTCGTTGGGAAAAAGAAAAATAGAACTTTACAAAGGGTTCTATTTTTTTTGGACTAAAAGTTTTAAAGCGGTTTTGTTTTCACCATTGATGATAACCTCGTTAAAGGCTGGAATTAAGACAATATCCTCGCCACTAGGAGCTAAAAAACCTCGGGCAATTGCTACCGCTTTGATAGCTTGATTAAGACTTCCAGCTCCAATCGTTTGAATTTCTAATTCTTTTTTCTCTCGATAAATATTCGCAATCGCTCCGGCACTTTACTGGGATTTGATTTTGCTGATACTTTTAAAATTTCCATAAGAAAACCTCCATAATAAAGATTATGAAGGCTACTTAAAATTTATGCTAAAGAAAGGAATAAGAAAGCAAAGAATAAGCCAAAGTTAAGAACAAAATAAATAACAATTAAGGCATTTGAAAATCCTGCTCGTTTTTCTCTTTTTAAAGAAAATCCCTTATCAATGGATACTTTAGGAAAATAATTATCAATCACATCACTTAAAATATTTTTACCCGTTTCTTTTTCATAATTTAAAGCTTTTTCTAAATGTTCTGTTGGGACCATATTTTCATGTTTTTTAGTTCTCACAAAATATTTAATTACTTCTTCATCTAAAGTCCCTTTATCAATTTGCTTTTCAATATCGTTATCACTTGGCATTCTTAATCACACTCCCCAACTCATTTAAGGTTATTTTTTTCCCATTTTTAGTTTCTTCTTGATATAAGTTAATGATTTTTTCAGGATTATCGGTATCAAAACGATATTTACGTTCATCTTCGGTCACAAAAACTAAAAATTCCTCGCCATTTTTTTGCCTTATAAAAACATCTTTAATAAAAGAAGGGACCATTTTATTTTTTTCTTCTATTTCTTTTGAGTTAATGTAGCAGTAAATAATTTCAAATAAATCTTTGCCAGATAATTCATCCGGTGTGGCAATCGCGTGGCGAAAATTCTCATTATTAAGCATTTCAGGAAGATAAAAAGAGTCTATTTTTAATTTTTCTTCCCCATGATTATATAAAAGGTAATTATCTTCTACGGTTAAAACCTCTTTAAAAAGAGGATTGTGTTCAAACCAAGCATCTAAATACATAAGATTATCTTTTAAAATACTTTCCATCATATCATTCACCTATTCTAAGAAGATTATACCATGAATTAAAAATCTTGAAAAGGGGTGGTAAAAAACGTATAATAAAGGGCGTGATGTCTATGAAAGAAAAATTAAATGTCGAATTTATCAAAAACTTATCTTTAAAGAAAAAGGAACCAGAATGGATGCTTAATTTTCGTCTTAAAGCTTATGAGCCTTTTTAAAAATAGAAAATCCTACTTTTGGACCTGCTTTAAATTTTTCCTTTGATGATATTTTATATTATAAAAAAACCGAAGAGCAAAAGCATGATTGGAAAGAAGTAAGTCAAGATACTTATCATACTTTTTGTAAACTAGGGGTTGTGGATGCTGAAAATAAATATTTAGATGGAGTTTCCAATCAACTAGAAAGTGAAGTGGTATATCACCATAATATCACAGATAAAAATATTATTTTCTGTAGTACGGATGAAGCTTTACAAAAATATCCAGACTTGTTTAAAAAATACTTTAATACCTTAGTAAAATATAATGAAAATAAATATACCGCTTTAAATGGAGCTGTATGGAGTGGAGGTTCTTTTATTTACATTCCACCTTACACGAAACTTGACAGACCTTTACAAAGTTATTTTCGTATAGATACTGAAAGTTTAGGACAATTTGAAAGAACAATTATTATTGTTGACGAAGGAGCTGAACTTTCTTATATTGAAGGATGTACAGCGCGTAGTTATGCTAAAAGCTCTTTACATGCTGGTGTCGTTGAAATATTTGTTGGTAAAAATGCCAAATGTCGTTATAGTACTATCCAAAATTGGAGTACAGATGTTTATAACTTAGTTACTAAAAGAGCCATCACAGAAGAAAATGGTGTCATGGAATGGGTAGATGGTAATATCGGTAGTGGAGTTACGATGAAGTATCCATCGGTTATTTTAAAAGGAGACTACTCAAGTGGCAATTGCATTAGTATTGCTTATGCCAAAAAAGGTCAGGTTTTAGATGCTGGAGCCAAGATGATTCACTTAGGTAAATACACCAAAAGCAATATTGTTAATAAATCCATTGCTGAAAATGGGGGTGTAAGTAACTATCGGGGTACCACTCATATCACTAAAAAAGCGATAGGCTCTGTGGCTTCTATTAAATGTGATACTATTTTAATGGATAACATAAGTAAAAGCGATACTTTCCCTAAAAATATAGTAGAAAATTCGTCAAGTATCTTAGAACATGAAGCTACGGTTTCTAAAGTATCCGAAGAAAAAATGTTTATTTACAAACCAAAGGTTTAAGTGAAGATAAAGCTAAAGAATTATTTTTATTAGGCTTTGTCGATGAATTTAAAAAAGAACTTCCTATGGAATATGCGGTCGAGTTAAATCGTCTTTTGCAAGAATAATGAAAAAAGTACTAATTTTAGAAATTGGGCTTTTTTTATGCTCCAAATTTAAATTTTAGTTTTACCAATTTTCATAAATGATAAAAATAAACTTAAAATACTTGAATATTCGCGATTTGAAAGGTACAAAAAGATATGATTTAATGTCTTCGAAAGGAGATTTTAATTATGAATAATGTTATGTTAGTGGGACGTTTAACAGGAGATTTGGAGGTTATGGATTGTGGGAATGACGTCAAAAGAACTACGATTACGCTAGCTGTCCCAAGAACTTATAAAAATCAAGATGGGATTTATGAAACCGATTTTTTAAGATGTGTCTTATGGAATGGCATTGCCAAGAAGGCTCATGATTATTGCAAAAAAGGAGATATGGTATGCATTCGAGGACGCATTCAAGTAAGAAATTATGAAAATGATCAAAAAGAAAAAAAGTTTGTTACTGAGATAATTGCCGAAAGTATTGCTTTTGTAAGTTCTGTAAAAGCAAAAGAGCAAAAAAATGTTGGTTAATTTTTTTCTTTTTTCATAGACTTTATTAGGTGATACTATGTTTAAGCATTTAAAATATTTAGGAATATTAAGTCTTTTATGTTTTAGCTTTTTTTATACGGAGAAGATAGCCGAGTTTATGCACCAGAAAGATCCTTTATATGTTTCTATTGAAACGTTAAAAGATGATTACAAAGAAGATTATGTCAATGCCATCATCGAGGATGATTATATTATTCCCGGGTTAATGGGTAAGGAAATTGACGTTGAAAAAAGCTTTCAAAAAATGCAAAATTATGGTTATTTTACCGAAAATAATATTGTTTATGAAAATAAGGAACCAGAAATTTCTTTAAAAAATAATAGTCAAAAGATAATTAAAGAAGGAAATTCTTTGAAAAAAGCGGTTGCTTTCATTACTCAAAATGTGAGCTTCGCTACTTATTTAGCAGAGATGAGTATTCCTTATAATATTTTAGTTACAAAAGAAACGGCAGCTAATAATTATTATATGGGTACCAAGATAAACTTTGACAAACAAAACTATGAAGCTACCGAAAAGATTTTAAAAAAAGAAAAAAATAATCTCTGTTTTGTAAAAAACAACTTTCAAGATATTTGTTTAAAATATAAGAAAAATTTAATAGAAGAAACTGTATCCATAAATAAAAATAATCTTCCGAGTCAGTATAAAAAAATAGAAGCAGGTTATATTCTATATTTAGAAGATGATTTAGATTTAAGTGGTTTAAAAGTTTTAATTAAAGAAATTAATTTTAAGGGATTAAAAATTGTCTCTTTAACTGATTTGATTAGTGAAGAACGCACGTAAGCGTTCTTTTTTCCTTTTTTGTCGCCCATTTACAAACAAAGATTAATTTGATATAATGTTTTCACGAGCAAAACGTTCTTTTTTTTGTTAAATTTAAAAAATGAAAATCTAATATATATGTAAGAAAGGAAGATTATTATGGATAAAATAAGAATTTTTAGTTTGGGTGGACTAGACGAAATGGGTAAAAATACCTATGTTGTTGAGGTTGATGATGATATTTTTGTCTTCGATTGTGGAGTAAAATATGCAGAAGGATTAATGTATGGAATTGACTATATTATTCCTGATTATGATTATTTAGTAAAAAATAAAAAGAGAATAAAAGGTGTTTTTATTACTCATGGTCATTATGAAAATATGGGAGCTGCTTCAGATTTATTAAAAACGGTTCCAGGAATTAAATTTTATGCTACTCACTATACTAAATTTGTTTTAATGGATTTAGGAATTAAAGAAGAAAATATTGTGGAAATTAAGCCAAATAAAAAAATAACTTTTGGTGAAAATTCTATTTTCCCGGTTTCTGTTAGCCACAGTGTACCAGGAGCTGTTATGTATTCTTTAAATACAAAATATGGTTCTATTTGCTATACAGGAGATTTTATCATAGATCCTCTTATGCGAGATAACTATGACATGGATTTGGGTAAAATTGCTTACATTGGAAAACAAGGTGTTTTATGTCTTTTAGCCGAATCATCATTTTCTGAAAGAACAGGACATACTTCCCCAAGCCATCGTTTAGCCTCTTTTTTCGCAGACGTTATTAATAAATATGACCATCGTATTTTATTTAGTGTTTTGCCAACACACTTATATACCATTCAAGATATTTTTGATGGAGCTAGAAACAGTCATCGTAAAATAGTTATTATGGGTAAAAAACTTCAAAATTTTATACGTTTTGCTCATGAAAATGGTTATTTAAATTATCAAGAAGAATTAATTGGTGATTTAAGTAATGTTAATGACGATAATGCTATCTTACTTATTTGTGATGATAAAGCTAATGCGTATGCCGCTATTAACAAAATAGTGAATGGCTATGATAAATATATAACTTTAAAACAAGGAGACGCTGTTTTATTTGCTGAGCCTCGTTACGATTCAAATGAAAAAGTTATTGTTAAACTAGAAAATGATATTGCTATGGCTGGTTGTAAAATTGTAAATTTACCAAAAGATAAAAAAATTTTACATCATGCTTCTCAAGAAGATTTAATGTTAATGTTAAAATTACTTAATCCTAAATATTATATGCCTGTTAAAGGAGAATACAGATATTTAGTTAACAATGCTAATTTAGCCAATGCAATTGGTATTCCAGCAGAAAATATTTTATTAAAACAAAATGGTGATGTTGTTTTATTTGAAAATGGTAAATTAGTTGATAAACAAGAACATATTAAAATTAAAGATGTTTTAATCGATGGTAAGAGTAGTGATGACATCGGAGAATTAGTTATTAAAGATAGAGAAATGTTAAGTGAAAATGGTATTGTTCTTATCACAGCTACTTTAAGTAAAAAAGATAAGACTATCTTGGTAGGACCAGAAGTAACTACTAAAGGATTTATTTATGTCAGGGATTCTAAAGATATTATTCATAATATTAAAACAATTAGTGAAGATGTGATTACTCGTAATATTGTTGATGGTAAAATTGATTATAATACTATCAAAACAGAAATTCGTTCTGAATTAAGTAGTTATCTTTATGAAGAAACTGAATCAAAACCAATGATTATTGCTGTTGTCCAAGAAGTGTAAAGCACTTCTTTTTGTATAATTTATAAAATTACCTCCATAATAA
>ERZ859980.1290-NODE-1290-length-10316-cov-1.541175_pt1 | contig 10316 bp, 11 predicted proteins | sample MGYA00509984_ERZ859980 | MGnify/ENA primary metagenome ERZ859980 (study PRJEB30046, sample SAMN00715173) | human gut metagenome | study: EMG produced TPA metagenomics assembly of the A metagenome-wide association study of gut microbiota in type 2... | reverse complement strand
CTCTTTTAATTTTTCTTTGCCATATTTTTCAACAACTTCTTCCCCAATCTTATCAACTTCACTTCCAGCACCTTTTACTAAAGGGATACCAAGACTATCACTTAATTTATCAAATTTTTTAAGAAAATATATCTACTAATAATAGAAGAGCAGGCTACTGCTAAATTTTTATCCTCTGCCTTTGTCATAAAAGTAATATCTCGTTGAACATCATTAATTCCAGTCAGATATCCATAATATCTAGCTTCACGCGCAAATTCATCTACAATAATGTAATCATACTCTGGTTGTTCCTCATGTACCAATTGATAAAGTACTTTATTATGCATAATAGACTTAATCTTATTCATATTAATATCTTTTGTATATTTCGTATTATACTCTAAGTTAGATAAAATTAAACTTCTATATTTTACTCTTTTAGCTATTTGTGGAGCAATCTTTAAAATTTTTTCATCATTTATCTTTTTAGAATCACATACACCAAGTTCTTCTAAAAATTTAACATCACCACGTGTTACATAGGATGCAGTAACAACTATTGGACCAAAATAGTCTCCCGTTCCAACCTCATCAGAACCAACAGAATTACAATTATGATACTTTTGATCTTGTTCCTCTTTTTTCTTTTTTTCTTCCTTAGAAACACCCATCATTTCTTGCCACATCATAGCATCAACATCAGCACTAACTCCCTGAAACATAACCTTCCCAGACGTATACATAGTAATAACAGTATCATTATCATCTGCTTGTAATAAAACATATGGTATTTGTTTATCACGTTTTTTAGGAGTATAGTACTCAATCATTTTATCTTGAACTTCTTTATTTACCTTTAAGACTATATTCATAAGCCACCTCGAAATTATTATAGCATATTTTTATAATATTTGTTATACTAATAATAGGAGAGTGATATAATGAATTGGTTTGATATCATCCTAATTATCCTTCTATTAGTAGGTGGCTTAGAAGGTTTTCGTCGAGGCTTTTTCAGAGAAATATTAAAATAGGAGGCTTTATAATTGTTCTTTACTTATCATTTATTTTTATGAATCCTCTGGGTAATTTATTATTTAAATACTTACCACTATTTTCTCTACACATAATAGGAATAGAAATAGCGGCTCTAAATATTTTACTATACGAAATCATATCATTTTTATTAATTTCAACTATATTATACGTAATTTTAAACTTCATATTAACAATAACAGGACTTATATCAAAGGTAATTTCCATAAGTAAAGTAATAAATTTACCATTTAAAATATTGGGAGCAATAGTCGGAATATTATCTAATTATATACTAATAATTTTTTTATTACTGATACTAGCCATTCCCTTAGGAAAAGTTGATGCTTATAGAAATTCAACACTAAAAAACTACTTTTTAAATAGTCCAATCTTAATAACTTCACAAATTAAAAATCTAAATTCTTCTATTAATGAGGTATATGATTTAACAGAAGAGATAAAAAATGATAAATCTCGAATTAAACATAGCGATGAATATAACGCTAAATCATTCGATATTATGCTAAAAAACAAAATAGTTTCCATAGATACTGTAGAGGAGTTAATAGATAATGGAAAAATAAGAAATTATAAAGAATTAGATCAAGTATTAAATAATTATAGAAAGGAAAATTAAAATGATTAAAATATATAATAAAGATACTAACTTTGAAGAAGAAATAAAAGAGGGTAAAGTAATAATTGATTTTTTTGCAACTTGGTGTGGACCATGTAGAATGATTGGTAATGTCTTAGAAGAAATTTCTAAGGAACAAGAAGACATCAAAATTTTAAAGATTGATGTCGACGAATATGATGAACTTGCTTATCAATTCCAAGTTATGAGTATCCCAACCCTTGTATTTTATAAAGATGGAAAAATAATTAATAAAAAAGTCGGATTTTGTAATAAAAAAGAATTACTAGGATATTTCAACTAGTAATTCTTTTTTCTTGTGTTATAAAACAATCATTAATAATTTCATATGGAAAAGACTCTAATAGATTAAGTTTATCATCCGGAACTAAAACTTCGTAACTAACTTTATCACTAAACTCCTTATACGTAATTTTAAAGTCTTGTAAGATATAGTTTAATTTATCAATCATTTCATAATTAATTATAATTCTTACTTTTTTTGCCGCAATAACATTCCCAAACTGTGCTTTTTTCAAAGCTTCACTACAGGAGTTACTATAAGCTCTTACCAAACCACCAGCTCCAAGTTTAATGCCTCCAAAATATCTAATTACCACACACAAAATATGATTCAGATGTTGTTGTACTAAAACGTTTAAAATTGGTGCTCCAGCGGTCTTACTTGGTTCACCATCATCACTAGCCCTAACATCACCATCATAATATAAGCATAACAATAGTGAGTCGCATTGGCGTATTCTTGTTTTACCTCCTCAAGAATTTCTAAAGCTTCATTTCTTGTGTGAACAGGATAAAGTAAAGTTATAAAACGTGACTTTTCTATAACCATTACATTATTAACTTTTTTTAAGATTGTCTGCATATAATCACCACTTACATTATATAATATATATTATTCAAAATAAATATTTAATAATTAAACTACTTAATTTACATAACAAAAGAGGAGTGCTATAATATTAAATATAAAAAGGAGGACACATGAATTTATTTAAAAAGCGTAAAAAAATTGATGAACTAGATTACAACCTAATAAATGAATATGCTGAAAGTGGTAACAAAGTTAACAAACTATTACAAATATTAATTATTATAGCCATAATAAGTTTAGGACTAACACTCTTACAAAGACTTCATATTTTACCTATCATTGGTGAATTTTTATCCGTTATTAGCCCTGTATTTATTGGTATATTAATAGCGTGGCTCTTGGTACCTCTAACAGATAAATTATCCAAAAAAATGCCTAGAGTATTATCATGTATTATTGTATATATTTTAGTTCTAGGAACATTAAGCTTATTGTTTGCTTACACAATTCCTAATTTAATAGACCAAGTAAAAGAACTTTCAAAAAGTATTCCGACTATGATTAATGAATTACAAAAGTTTATTAATAATGCTACTGAAAACTTAAAAATAGCTGATAATAGTACATTCAATACTTTAAAGAAAAACTTTTTTGAAAATTTAAAAGAAATAGATACTGGTAACATTGCAAATATGATTATTGGTGGTACAATGTCCGCTGTAGGAATTATTAGTAACCTTTGCTTAGGATTAATGATTGGATTTTACTTATTATTCGATTATCATAAAATTTGCAAAAAAATCTTTAAATGTATACCTACAAAATATCAAAGTGATGCCAGAGAATTGAGAAAAAGAGTAAACAGTTCTTTAAGAAGTTATGTCCAAGGTGTCCTAATTGTTATGCTTTTAGTATTTGTAAGTCAGGCTATTGGATTAACTCTTGCAGGACATAAAGCACCATTGTTATTCGCACTAATCTGTGCCATAACAGATATCATTCCATATTTTGGTCCATGGATTGGTGGTATACCAGCAGCAGTAGTTGGTTTCTTAATATCACCACTAGCTGGAATCTTAACAATTGTAAGTATAGTAGTCATTCAGGTGTTAGAGGGAAATCTATATCAACCATTAATTATGGGACATACCATGAAACTTCATCCTATAACAATTATGCTTGCCCTATTGATTTTCGGACATTTCTTTGGTATCATAGGAATGATAGTTGCAACACCTGCAACTGCAACTCTAAAAGTATTATTTGAATTTATCGATGAGAAAATAGAGTTTATAAACAAAATTGAAAATGCATAAAGACGTTGAAAAAGAAAAGTATGAAAAAACATTATTTATAGAGAGTCTAGGGTAGGTGAAACTAGATAATAAGTTTTTCAGAAAGCTACTTTGGAGTTATTCGGGAGACCGTTATCAAAACCAAGACCAACTTTAGGATGGTACCGGGCAATATCTTGTCCTCCTAAAATAGGTCTTTTATTTGTGTAAGAGGAGGTATTTATGAATAAAATTATTGCTATCGTAGGAATGAGTGGGAGTGGTAAAAGTGTTGCCAGTACTTACTTAGAAAGTATGGGTTACAGCAAAGTCTATTTTGGCGGAGTAACAATGAAAAAACTAAAAGAAGAGGGCTTAGAAGTAACACCAGAAAACGAAAAAATGATGCGTAATAAACTACGTGAAGAACATGGTATGGGAGCTTTTGCTAAAATATTATTACCAGAAATAAAAGAAAAGAGTAAAGAAGGAAATGTAGTCTTAGATGGACTATACTCATGGGATGAGTTAGCAATTCTTAAAGAAGGAATAAAAGATAATCTAACAATTATTTGTATCGTGGTTGATAAAGATATCAGATATAGTCGTGTAGCAAAGCGAAAAGAAAGATCTTTAACAGCAAAAGAAGTAAACGATAGAGATATCGCAGAAATTGAACAAATAGCCAAAGGTGGCCCAATTGCCTATGCCGACTATTACATACTTAATAATGGGAATCTTGAAGAATATAAAAAACGTCTAGATGAAATACTTAAAAAAATAGACACGAAGGGAGTAAATTAATATGAGAAAAATGACACATGTAGAAATAAGAGAAATGTGGTTTAAATTTTTTACAAGTAAACATCATCAAATAATAGAAAGTGCACCCTTGATACCTATTGATGATGACAGCTTACTATGGATAAACGCTGGAGTAACACCACTAAAAAAATACTTCGATGGAACTAAAATACCAGAATGTAAAAGGTTAACAAGTATCCAAAAATGTATTAGAACAAATGACATTGAAAATGTTGGAGTGACTAAAAGACATCAAACATTCTTCGAAATGATGGGTAACTTTTCGATTGGAGACTATTTCAAAAATGAAGCCATTGAATTTGCTTATGAATTACTAACATCTGAAAAATGGTTTGCTATTCCAATCGAAAAACTTTATGTCACAATATATACAGGTGACGATGAAGCTTATAATAAATGGATTGAAATGGGTATGTTAGAAGATCACATTATTAGATTAGATGAAAACTTTTGGGAAATAGGAAAAGGTCCTTGTGGTCCAGATAGTGAAATCTTTTATGATCGTGGTGAAAAATATGATAAAGACCATGATGCTTTAGAAAAATTCAAAAAAGATGAAGAACAAGAACGTTATATTGAAATATGGAACAATGTTTTAGTCAATATAATCAAGAGCCAAATGTTAAAAGAGAAGACTATAAAGAGCTTCCACATAAAAACATCGATACTGGTGCAGGTCTTGAACGTTGGTGCCTAGTATTTCAAGATGTCGATTCAAACTTTGAAACCGATTTATTTCAACCAATTATTGAAAGTATAGAAAAAATGAGTGGTGTTAAATATAATGGACAAACACCAATTAAAGTAATTGCAGATCATATCAGAGCTTTAACATTCGCTTTAAGTGATGGTGCATTCTTTGATAATGCTGGTAGAGGATATGTCCTTAGACGTCTACTTCGCCGTAGTGAAAGATTCGGAAGAAAACTAGGTTTAAATGAACCATTTATGTATAAACTTGTTTCATCAGTAATTGATACTATGAAAGAAGCATACCCATACCTCGTAGAAAAACGCGCCGTTGTTGAAGCCTTAATTCTTGAAGAAGAAAAACTATTCCTAAAGACTTTAACTGATGGTGAAAGAATACTAAAACAATTGGTAAAAAACTCAACAGATGGTACTATCAGTGGTAATGATGCCTTTAAATTATATGATACATATGGTTTCCCATTTGAATTAACTGAAGAGTATCTACACGAATTAGGATATACAACTAGTAAAGAAGAGTTTGATAAATATATGCAAGTTCAAAAAGAACAAGCCCGTGAGGCTTCAAAAACCAAAACGGCTATGGCTAGTCAAAAGAAAGTACTTTTAGACTTCACTGAAGAATCAACATTCGTCTATGGTATTTATCGTCTTAAAACTAATGTTTTAGCTATATTCTCAAAAGATCAAACTATAGATACATTAGATCATGATGGATATATAGCTTTAAAGAGAACTTGTTTTTATGCCCAAGCAGGAGGACAAGTAAGTGATACCGGTATGATTGTTGGTAAAAACTTTAAAGCTCGTGTATTAGACGTTTTTAAAGGCCCAAACGGTCAAAATATTCATAAAGTTAAACTTCTAGATGGAGTTATTTCAAAAGATGATGAATGTGAACTAGTACTAGATAAAGAAAGAAGAAAACAAATAGAAGAAAATCATAGTAGTGTTCACTTATTACATTATGCTCTTAGAACAACTCTAGAAGGTGATGTACATCAAGCAGGAAGTTACGTAGATAATAACGCCTTAGATTGGATTTTACATACTCTAAAAAACTTACAGATGAAAAAGTAATAGCTGTTGAAGATATGGTAAATAAACTAATTGCCGAAAAACATATCATTTCAACAGAGGTTATGCCCTTAGATAAAGCTAAACAATTAGGAGCTATGGCTTTATTTAATGAAAAATATAGTTCAATGGTTCGTGTTGTTAAAATGGGTAAATCAATGGAACTATGTGGTGGAACCCATACAAGTAATACAGGTAATATTAAAAAATTTGCCATCTACTCCTATGAATCTAAAGGAAGTAATACATATCGTATAGAAGCTTGTACAAACACAAGAATTGAAAATACTTTATATGACATTATAAAACCATATAACGATGAAACAATAAAACTTCTAATGAAAGCTCGTGGTATCCTAGATGAAGCTAAGAAATATGGTATTACATTAGACTTTGATGTAGAATTAGATAACATTAAAGCAAATAGTTATAAGGATATAGTTTATAATCAAAACAAATTATCTTACGTTCAAACAGAAGTAAAAGAACTAGAGAAAAAATATTTTGCCGAAAGAGAAAAACTTACTCTAAATAATCTAGATGTATATCGTAAAAATGTTGAAACCTATAACAATGTAAAAGGTTTAATTATAGAAACAAATCATATGGATACTCAATTATTAAAATCAATTGCCGATAGCATTGTTAATGAAATTAATCCTGGTTGCGTTTTCTTCATCAACAAAGGTGATAATGGCGCAGTTAATTTCGTTTGTCGTAGCAACTGTCACGCTAATGCTGGACTAATTGTAAAAGATGCTTCAGTAAGCTCAGGCGGTAATGGTGGTGGAAGTAAAACCTTTGCTCAAGGTGGTGGAAAAACTGATACAGCCATTGAAGAAATTATCAAACATGTAAAGAAAGTATTATTAGATGAAGAATAATTATTTATTAGTTTATGATAATTACTATCTTTTTCAAGAAAAACTAAAAGATATAATTAGTAGCACCAAATTTGAAAACGCTAGCATCACAAACTACGATTTAGAAGAAGAAGATTTATATAATGCCTTGTTAGACTTAGATACTTATTCTTTCTTAACAGAACAAAAAGTAATTATTATAAAAAACATTAATTTATTAGAAGACAATCAAGATACAAAACATCTTTTAAAGTATTTAGATAATCCTAATAATGACAATTTATTAATACTTACTACCACAAAATTTAATGCTACCAAAAAAATAAATAAAGAATTAAAGAAAAAAACTAACTATATAAAATTAGAAACCGACCTCAACAAAGAAATAAAAAACATCTTACAAGGATACGAAGTTGAAGCAGGGGTAATTACTAAATAATTGAATATTCTAACAATAATATAGATATTATAAAAAGTGAATGTGACAAGTTAAAACAATACAAATTTGATACCAAAAAGATAACTAAGGAAGATGTTGAAACTATTGTCATAAAACATATTGGTGAAAGTACTCAAATAGTATTTGATCTTATAAAAGATATTGCCATCAAAGATAAAAAAAGGGCTATAATAAAATACGAAAAACTAAAAAAGTATAATGTCGATGACATAGCCCTAATTGGTCTTTTGGAAAGTCAATTACGTCTTATGATTCAAATAATTATGTTTAGTGAAAAAAACTATACCAACAAAGATATAGCTGCAACTCTAAATATTCACCCATATCGTATAGAAAAAACAAAAGAGCTACTTAGATATTCTAATAAAAAAGATGTTTGTAATATGATTAAAAATTTAAGTAATATTGACTACAAAATTAAGTCAGGACAAATTGATAATAAAGATGCTATATTCATGTATATTATTAATAATTAAAACCTCAATCGAGGTTTTATTTTTTATGTTATAATGTAATAAATGGTGGTGAAAAAATGTCTAAAATTAAAGAGGGATTTAACGAAACAAAAACAACTTTAAAATGTCATGGTATTTTATTAAAAAGCAGAAAAAAATAATTATCCCCATGCTTATATTATCTATTATATTATCTTTAATTGGAGTACTAACTCCCATATTATCAGCGAAGCTTCTTCTTAATTTATCAAATAAAGCATTAGATAAACTATTAAATATAGCTTTATTTATTTTTCTAGTAGAAGCAACAAGAAATATTATTAGCTTTATTTTTAGTCTTATTTCAGAAAAATGTATGACTAAAATAATAACGGAAGTAAGACTAGAAATGCTAAGAGAAACTTTTAGAATTGAAACATCGGAAACTGATAAAAATAATACCGGCATTTTTATTGATAGAATTAAAAATGATACTGGAAGGATTACCAATATTTTTTCAGATTTAACCTCATCCTTTGTAGATTTTATTTCTAACGTTGGAATACTTGCAGCATCTTTCATAATTAGCCCATACATATTTATATATTTCATCGCTACATCACTTATAATTGGCTATATCAATAAAAAGGATAGGGATGTTTACTACAAAAGAAGTAAAAAATATAGAGATTTAACTGAAAAAGCAACAGGTTTAACAGCAGAATTAATCAGAGGAATAAAAGATATAAATTAGCCGGTAACAATAGTGTGTTAAAAAAAACAAGCAAGGAAATTAATAAAATAACTAAAGAAGGATATGAAATCAAAAAACAGACTGAAAAATACAGATTACTTTCCTTTACTATAAGAGATTTTTTTGATGTTACCTTTATCATTTTAGGAACATTTTTAACTTCAAAAAAACTTTTGACTATTTCTAATTTTATAATCTTATATATGTATCGCAAAAGAATAGAAAACCTATTATCTTTTTATAATAGATTTGTAAACCAAATAAAAGATTATAATTTAAGTGCTACTAGGGTATTTGAAATACTTGGTGATCACTTTAAGAAGGAAAGACCAGGTGGTCTCGATCTAAATAATATCCAAGGAAAAATAGAGTTTAATAATGTCAATTTTGCATATCAACAGCATCATAAAGTTTTACAAAATATTTCATTTACAATAAATCCTGGCGAAAGAATTGGCTTCGTTGGTCAAAGTGGTAGTGGTAAAAGCACTTTATTCAATCTAATAGTTAAACTTTACCCTGTTGAAAATAAAAAAATTTACATTGACGATATTGATATAAATGAAATATCCTATAAATCATTAAGAAGTAAAATATCTCTAATACCTCAAAGTCCCTATATTTTCAACTTTACTATTCTAGAAAACTTAAAAATTGCTAACGAAGAAGCTACGATGGAAGAAGTTATTACTGCATGTAAACAAGCTGATATTTATGATAGAATAGTGGAATTTGATAAAGGATTTGACACTATAGTAGGAGAGGGTGGAGTTATCTTATCTGGTGGTGAAAAACAACGACTTTCTATTGCTAGAAGCTTATTAAAACAAAGTAACATATTATTACTAGATGAAGCTACAAGTTCAGTTGACAACATTACTCAAAAAAATATTCAAACAGCCATAGAAAAAATAAATAGAAATACAACTATTTTAATTATAGCCCATCGCTTGTCTACAGTCATTAACTGTGATAGAATAATAGTAATAGATGAGGGAAAAATAATAGATACAGGAACACATAGCGAACTATTAAAAAGCTGTCCTAAATATCAAGAACTATATAAATATGAAGAAAAAACCAAATAATTACTGTTATTTGGTTTCTTTATTAATCTTTTTTAATCTATCATAAACTTGCTTAAAATTAACTTCATATCCTATACTTTTTGGATTATAATATTCCTTATTTTTTATTCTATCCGGTAAATATTGTTGGACTACATATGAACCTTTATAGTCATGTGGATATTTATAAAGAGGTGAATTAGTTTTTATATGATTAGGAATAGAGCCTACATTTCCTTTATAAATGTCATCAAGAGCTTCGTCCAATGCCACATGAGCTGTATTACTTTTAGGAGAAAGAGCCATTTCTACAACTATTTCAGCAAGAGGAATTCTTGCTTCTGGAAGGCCAACTCTAT
>ERZ859980.1288-NODE-1288-length-10320-cov-1.294983_pt1 | contig 10320 bp, 14 predicted proteins | sample MGYA00509984_ERZ859980 | MGnify/ENA primary metagenome ERZ859980 (study PRJEB30046, sample SAMN00715173) | human gut metagenome | study: EMG produced TPA metagenomics assembly of the A metagenome-wide association study of gut microbiota in type 2... | reverse complement strand
AACGTGTAGGGTCATATGAAACATTGGTTATATGTACCTTAGCATCATTAGAAGTATCTTTAGAAGCTTTTCCGCAGCCGAAAAGAGCAAAGGCAGAAGTACCGATAAGGGCTGTTGTAAGAATTGCGGATATAAGTCTTTTAGTAAACACTTTTTTCATTTTAATCAACCTTTCTTTTAGCTTTATCATAAATTAATAAGTAAACCGATAAAATGTTTTAACACATCGACTTACCGCCAAAAGAACCGCACATCGTTTATTTAACCGGTTAAAATGATTTTTCATACAAACCACCCTTGCCTTTCATAATGCCAAACATACTTATTTTTGAATAACCTATAATACCTATCATTTTAGTATGTTTGCTTGATAGAGATATTTTATATCCATATCGCCAAAAAGTCAAGTGTTTTTTCAAACTTGTACATTATTTGGCAGATAAATACAATTACCGGTTAATAATTCTATAAAAATAGTGATAAAATTATGATTTGGCAATTTTTAAGACAAGCAGCCGCTTTTTATAAACTCCGATTATTAAAAAGCCAAAGAAAAAACTCAGCCACAAAATGACTGAGTTTCATTAAAAATTATTTATCGTAATCATCAAGAAAACTGTGCTGATAATCATCTTTCTTATACGAGATAATCGTGTTAAGATTTACATTTTCAACACTGCGGAAAATGTTGCTCTCTATCTGAGGATTTATTTTTTTAGCTGCGCAATAAGCTGTTTTATTTCCTGTCTTTTTGAGCCTGTATTGCTCGGGTTGCACGATGTGCAGGTATCCGTAAATCTGCACGCACACTGTATAAAATTAAGTTTATTGTAATCTCTCCAATGCTTTATTTCCGCCTCTCTTATAAGGTAAAGCGGTCTTATAAGCTCCATTCCCTCATAATTTGTACTATGCAGTTTCGGCATCATAGTCTGCACCTGTCCGCCGTAAAGCATACCCATTAATATGGTTTCTATAACATCGTCATAATGATGTCCGAGTGCAATTTTATTACAGCCAAGTTCCTTAGCCTTTTTGTAGAGGTATCCTCTTCTCATTCTTGCACAGAGATAACACGGATACTTTTCCACATTATATACCGACTCAAAAATCTGTGTTTCAAAAACCGTAATCGGAATATTCAGCTTTCTTGCGTTGTTCTCAATAACATCTCTGTTTTCAACGCTGTATCCCGGGTCCATTACAAGATATACAAGCTCAAACGGAAATTTATTATGCCTTTTAAGTTCCTGAAAAAGCTTTGCCATAAGCATAGAATCTTTGCCGCCCGAAATACATACGGCTATTTTGTCGTTCGGCTTTACAAGTTCATACTCAATTACAGCTTTTGTAAATCTGCCCCATATGGTCTTGCTGAATTTTTTTCTTATACTTTTTTCAACATCTGCCGCATAATCGTCATCGGTAAATTTATCCTTTAGCCAGCCGTAATATCCGTTCACAAGATTTACCGCATCGTAGCCGTCTTCCCGCAACTCTTCTGCAAGAGTATCGCTTATTTGACCGCTTTTGCAGCAAATAATCAATCTCTTATCTTTCGGCAAAATGCTTTTATCATTTTTAATTTTCTCAAGCGGAATATTTACCGAGTTTGGAATATTTCCGTAGTTATAAGAAATCTCATCTCTTATATCAATCACCGTACAAGTGTTTTTATTAACTTTCTTTAATTCTTCAATAGAAATTTCATATTCTTCTCTGTTCATACTTACCTCTGCTGTTCGTAATATGCTACTATTATACTCCCAAATCCGTCTGCCAGCAATACAATTAACGCAAATAATAAAAAGCTGCACCGATTTTCTGTAAAAACAGGAAACGGTACAGCTTAAATAGTGAATAAAAGGAGTATTTTTAATCACTAATAGCGGCATATTTATTTACAAATGTTATAATCCAATATATTCTATATTCAAATTAAAATTATCCTTTTGCAAGTTTTAACTGAAGACTTGTTACATCCGATACAGAACAAACTCCATCCTTGTTATAGTCACAAAGGTTTTTAATCGGTTTTCCATATTTTAATTCGCTATGTTCAAAATCAAGTGAAAAAATAACAGTATTATTATCAGCTATTGTCTTTTGAATAAGTGTTGTGTCGTTAATATCCAACTTACCGTTTCCATCAACATCACCGAGAACAACAACATTACCATAACTATAAGATGAATTTTCGTCAAGCATTACATTATAAAAGCTGTTATGTAAATCTGCAAAATCCATGTCCCATGCATAGCAAATGTCATAATACTCATTGTTTGTAACATCATATACTGCCAATCAAAACTAAACGGATTGGTACTGCCGGCATTTGAAATAATTATATCATCAAATATACCATGACAAATTCCCGGATCTGTTGACAGTGATGCACTTATAAGGCACCAATCAATATTACCGTTTTCATCGTAATGATAATATTTTTCATTATAATCACCGCAATATGCCGATGAACCTGCAATTTCTTCAATATAACTCTTAAATTCATTTTCAAATTTAGGTTTGTTGTAGCTTACTGCATTTACAGAAGCAACACTGCTTGCGGAAATTGTGGCAACTGCCATTACAAAAGCCAATATTTTTTTCATATTCAAACCTCTCCTTAAAATTATTCAACAGGAAATTTATCTATTCCGTCTGAAATACGCTGTTGTATCAATGTAACATCATTTATCGTTAATGACCTATCTCCATCAACATCAGCTGCTCTTTTTTGTATCGAATTAAGAGCACTAAATCCTGAAAGATAGTAATTTAAAGTTGTTACATCATTGACATTTACTGTATTATTTAGATCAACATCTCCATACAAAATTACTTGTCCTGTCTGCATATCAGGAGTTGTGAAATATTTCCCGGATAAACAACAGAAGTATAATTATCTGATTTTACATTAACTCTAATATATTTCATAAAATAATTTTCAGTAACTGTATATGTACTTCTGTTAGCATTTGGAATATTGCTCCATGGTCCTGTTATTTTATCAGAATACTGCCATTGATAAGATAAAATATTACCATCAATTTTATTATTTTGTTTATTATATGTAGTAGCATTAAGTTTGCTTCCTATTGCAAAATTGCCATCAACTACTACTTTACCCAAGCGTTCTTTAGCTTTAATAATTAATATTTGATCTAAACCATCAGTAAATTCAAATGTAATTTTAGTATCTGAATTTGTATCTAAATTATTAATATAATCTTTCTTGAAAGTAACTTCATTATTATTACGATTATAAATATAATCAATATCTTCATACAAAACTGAACTATCGTTTTCTTTTATAGAGTAAAGCTGATTACCATTCAATTTCATCGTAATTGATAAATCACTACCAGTATTATTTTTTTCGTACTCAGAAAGTTCGGAATTTTCAGTTATAGAATTTTTTCTTAACAGCATTGGTCTAATACAATAATTACCGTATGCTGTAGTTTTGTTTCTACTGCCACACATATCTTTCCAAACACCGTCTCTATAATAAAAGCTTTCTCCCTTATTAGCTACAGCTTTGTACGATGTTGAAGTAGCTTCCCTTGAAATAGATACACTACTATTATTTGTAGTAAATTTAACTATAACTGCATATTTATTATCATCGCACATTTTATAGATATTGTCAAGTGTTGCTGTTATATAACCTTCATGGTTTACAACTCCTTGAGCTAAACTTTCTTCTAAACTTGAAACATCAGGCATTCCATTATCTACAGGAGATATATATATATCATATATATCTCCTATATTACTTGCATAAAACATTACTTTGTTTATTGAATCATATAAATCATTATATTCTTTAAAATTATAAACATTAGCAATGTAATAACTATTTTGGCTAACATTTGCAAAAGACTTGCTAGTTAAAGGAGTAAAATCATACGATAACATATACTCATTTTTTGACATTTTTGATACATTTGTAATCGCAGAAGCAAAACCACTTTCGTTTAACGGTAAATCATAATAAGATACCCAAAAATATCCATTATCATTATTTTGGACTCCCCAACTATTTTTCACAAGCCAAGCTCCATTATGTGATGGTTGTTCACCTTGCTTAAAATTCGATTTTGAATAATTATCATCCCAACCAACAATGGTGACTGCATGATTAAGAATTGTCGTTGACGAATTATAAAGGGAATTATTTGATATATAATCACCATTATAACCTATTGTTATATATACCGCTCCATTATCTCTTATATTTTCCTTTATTTCATCAAAACTTATATATTGCATACCTGAAACATATGCATTTGTATATGAAGTGTCCATATTTTTAGGACAGGAATAATTTGATAAATAGAATTCATTATTATAATCATATGTATATGGAACATCAACTTCATAATTTGACGATAACCAAGGAATAGAATTATTATCTATAAGCGGATTATTTCTATTAGTCAAATATTGGATATTAGTTTCTATATTTCTACCAGAAGTTAAGCCGTAACTGTAAAATCCGTCATAATTACTTGCTTTATTACTAACTTTCAATTCTTTACTTGTTATAAATTTTGCAGTTTCTCGGAATAAGCATTTTTAACTCCAGTTTGCATAAATGCCTTTTCTTCAAACATCGCTATACTTGCAAACACGGAGCATGTGCCTTGATTATATTGATTCTTCACCGGAGTAGTATAACCTCTATCTCTTGGATCGTACGAAGAACTAATACCAATATTTGGAATATCGCTATCAGGTAAACTTGGTTTATAAATAGTATCTAAATCAAGTCCATAATTTTTCCTTAACTCAACAGCTTTAACTAACACATTCGATGAAAACACTGTTGAACTAACTATTAAGGAAGCAAACACAATTGATAATAATTTTTTTGATTTCATGAATAATCTCTCCTTTAAATAGTATTATATAAAAATAACTGATGCTTCTTTCTATTAAATTATTTCAAATCTTTTATTTAACTATATCTATACACTTAATTATAATATCAATAAAACCTATAAATTTATTTATCCTTATATTTTTCATTCATTGCTTAAAAAATCTGACCCACTCCGATTCGGGAATTTTATTTTTCAATGAAAATCGCAGTGTTTTATGTATAAAATCATTTTGGTTTATGTAATCGGCAAGATCATAAGCAACCGCCCTTGAATTTTTGCTTTCGGCTGCAAGGTCAAGCATTTCACCGAATTCATCATCATTAAGTTTTAGCGCATCTCTCAATTTCATTAAAACATCATATGACGGCGCAGGTCTTTTGCCTGCTTCAATACTTGACTGATACACATTAGAAATACCGATTATTTCTGCCACATATTTAAGAGAATAGTTACATTTTGCCCTTTTTTCCTTAATGAAATCGCCAAAATTATCGCTCATAACCCTCACCTTTAATACTACAAATTATTCATTGATTTCATAATATAATCTTAGTATAATTATAAAACTCAAACATAATAAATAATATTACTTTTTATTACACAAAATATTAGAAAATGTTGGTTTTCGTTAGTTTTTGTAGTATAATATAATAGCGAGGTGATAATGTGAACAAAATTAACTTACTTGTTGTAGAAGATGATAATAATACTGTAGAAGAGTATAAATCTGATATTAAAGGTTTTGAAAATTTTTATCTTGTCGGCACTACAAACAACTCCTCAAAAGCCGTAGAAATGGTAAAAGAATACTGTCCGCATGCTGTTATTCTCGACTTGGAACTACATCAGGGCAGTGGCAACGGTCTTTTATTTTTAAAAGGGTTGTCTGAACTTGCATTGCCAAACAAGCCTTTTATACTGGTAGTTACCAATAATATCAGTAATGTTACTCATTCCATAGCAAGAAATTTAGGTGCAGACTTTGTAATAACTAAAAATCAAAATGATTTCAGCTGTAAAATGGTACTTGAGTTTCTCAGTTCAATTGTACAAACAACGCTGACCTCAAATTTCAGTTCACCGAGCGCCGCAAAAGCCGCTGAACGCATAAGCAACAGCGAAATTATAAGAAATAAAATCTCTGTTGAACTTGATTTAATAGGAATCAGCCCAAAACTTAAGGGCAGAAATTACCTTGCAGACGCTATTGAAATCACTTGCAATCAGCGAGTAACCAATCTTTGCAGTATTGTGGCGCAAAAATATAAAAAAACCGATGCAAGTGTTGAGCGTGCAATGCAAACTGCCATAAACCACGCTTGGCGAAACACCGATATTGAAAGTCTTGAACGCTACTATACCACATACATAAATCCGCAGAAAGGCGTTCCCACAGTTATGGAATTTATCTATTATTATTCTTCCAAAATCAAAAAAAGCCTGTAAATTTATCCCGATGTTTATTAGCATCGGGATTTTTTTTGCAACAAAAATTTATAAATTCATCATAAAATAACAATTTCTAATTATTATTTTTACATTATGTGATATTTACTCACTATATTAAAAATAAAGCAATTACAGCAACAAATCAGAATTTCCCCGCAAAAAAGGTACACTTTACTTGTAAAACAAAAGTAAAGGAGGTACTGAAGTATGTGGGATGATATTTATGAATTTTTAAAGTATATTTTAGGGAAATAATATAGTGACATTATTTAGCTTGTATGATATAATATTATCATTATAGTAATACGGAGTTAAATATTATGTCAACAAACATTACAGAGCTTTTATATAATTTTGCTATGAATTTTTTTATTAAAGCTCCGACATTATTTTCATCAGCCTATATTTTTATTAAAACAACAAACATTAAATGCAGCAAATCAAAGTTAGCTTTGCTTTTGACTGCATTTTTTGTCGTCAATATAATTTCGTCTGTTGTACTTTTATTTGACAACAGTTTGGGATTCTTGGCAAGTTGTATATTGTTTATTGTAACTATCACACTGTTTACTAAAAGCAATATAAAAAATACCATTTCCATCTCCATTGTTTCAATGGGACTTTCCTATTGCGTACGATTTATCATTGCCTTGATTTTTGCAATTGCATCACACTATATATCATTAGTTACATATGATTTCTTGAATCCGAAAAGTATTTTTACGGTAATTTTTATAGGCATAATACATTTATTATCAACATTCTATATAATGAAAATTAAGAGATTAAAAAACGGTCTTGCCTTTTTCAATAATTCCGATAACTTTGGCATAGGTCTGTTAATATCAGGTTTTATTTTCTTAATCATAGCTCTGCTTGCACAAGACGGCGATGACTACAAATCTATATTTGTATATATGTTTATAGGATTGATAATTTGTTGTATAGGTGCTGTAATTTGGATAAGAACAAACATAACACGGTACTATAAAAGTCGGCTGCAGCAAAAAGCAGACGAACATTTCAATTCGGTTATTGAGGAAAAAGACAGTAATATTGAGGAACTTACAAAATCCAATGCCTTTCTTTCAAAAATAGTGCACCGTGACAACCACCTTATGAGTTCTTTGCAATATTCTTTAGAAGAACTTTGCAATTGTAACGATAAACAAAAGGAAAGCAAAATAATCACTGAACTTCTTACTCTTGCAAAAGAAAGAAACGAACTCGTGCAAAAAGAACAGGCAGAAAATAAGGTGCTTGCATCTACGGGAAATTCTGTTATTGACGGCGCTCTGCTTAATATGTATATAAAAGCCTCTGCTCACGAAATTAATTTTGATTTGATAGCAAATACAGATATTAACTACCTTATCAATCATTTTCTTTCGCAAACCGAACTTGAAACCCTGCTTTGTGACCATATAAAAGACGCTGTCATAGCCGTTGAAAGCACAGGCAAAAGGAACGGAAATATCTGACATCTGTTTCTTCGGTTGACGGATATATGAAATTTCCGTAAGCGACAACGGAATTGAATTTGAAACCGATACTTTACAAAAACTCGGTACCGAAAGAGTTACCACTCACAAAGAAAGCGGCGGCAACGGCATAGGTTTTATGACAACTTTTGATACTCTAAAAAATTCAAAGGCAAGTCTTATTATTACCGAATACGAACCCGATAAGCCGTTTACCAAAACCGTTACTTTCAGGTTTGACGGTCAAGGAAACTTTATTATAAGATCTTACAGATGCGAAATTCTCAAAGAAAAAATCATCCGTGAAGATATTTTAATTACTTATAATTAATATTTCGTTTATATGAAGTAATTAAGGCACAGCATTTTCGCTGTGCCTTTTGCATAAAAATCGGCTCACCTAAAGCAAGCAGATTAAAATTATTCTATTGTTCCGCCGCCTACTACTACATCTTCGTCATACAGAACCACTGCCTGACCTTTTGAAATTGCTCTTTGCGGCTTATCAAATACAATGTGCAGTTTGTTATCTGAAAGCTGTTCTACCGTTGCATCCTGTTCAGGCTGATTGTATCTTACCCTTGCTTTTATATGCAAAGGTTTGTCAAGCTTTTCGTAAGCAATAAGATTAATATCTTTTGCGTAAAGCTCTTTTGAAAACAGTCTGTCATTATCGCAAAGTATAACCTTGTTGTTTGCAATATCCTTTTCCTTGACATACATCGGGTGAGGCAAAGCAAGACCAAGTCCCTTTCTCTGCCCTATCGTATATCTTATAATGCCCTTATGTGTACCGAGAACATTGCCGTTTTCATCAACAAAGTCACCAAAATCATACTTTCTGCCCGTGTACTGCTCAATGAACTTTGCGTAATCTCCGTCAGGTACAAAACAAATATCCTGACTGTCGTGTTTTTGAGCATTAATAAGGTTATATTTTTCCGCTATTTTCTTACTTCGTGCTTTGTAAGTTTTCCAAGCGGAAGCAAGGTTCTTGAAAGCTGTCTTTGAGTAAGCGAGTAAAGTACATAACTTTGGTCTTTTGTTACATCGGGGGACTTTCTCAATAAATATCTTTGCAATCCCTCATCATACTCAATGACAGAGTAATGACCTGTAACTACATAATCAAAGTCAAGCTCATCGGCTCTCTGCATAAGCTTTTCAAATTTAATATATCTTTGCAGTCAATGCAAGGATTAGGCGTACAGCCGTTTTCGTATGCAGAAATAAAACGGTCAATTACATTTTCTTTAAAGCTGTCTTTAAAATTGTAAACATAATAAGGTATTCCGATTTTTCTGCAAACATTTCTCGCATCGTCAATATCATCAAGCGACCAGCAGGTTTTCTCCTTCTTTTCGCCAATATCCTCGTTATCAAAAAGCTTAAGAGTAATGCCGTAGCGTCATAGCCCTGCTCCTTTATCAAGCAAGCCGCTACCGAACTGTCAACTCCTCCGCTCATTGCTATTAATGCCCTTTCGGTCATATTATTCTCCTTAACCGCCAAGTCTTATCATCTCGTCAATACATTTCTTTGCGTCTGTAATAGTCTGCTCATCAAGGATAATTTCCTCGCCGCCCTCACGTAAGGCAATTGAACACATCCATAAGAGTGGTAGCTTTCATATTAGGACAAATGAGCTTTTGTGTAAGAATATGGAATTTTTTATCGGGACAATCATACTGCAAATGTTCTGCAATACTGATTTCGGTACCGATGATAAATTCCTTTTTATCACTGTTCTTTGCGTAGTTCATAATGCCCGATGTCGAGCCTACATAATCCGCAAGATCAACAACAGCAGGCTGGCACTCCGGATGAACAAGAAGTTCGGCATTTGGAAACTGTGCCTTTGCCTTTTTAACATCTTCCGCGTAACGCAAGCGTGAATCGGACAACCGCCGTGCAAAGTTTAAAATTCTTATCCGGAAGCTGACGGCTTACATAATCACCAAGGTTGCAGTCAGGGATAAAAAGAATATTCTTTTCAGGCATATTGCTTACAATCTTAACGGCAGATGAACTTGTTACACAAACATCACAAATAGTTTTAAATCTGCTGTGGTATTTATGTATGCAACTACCGCATAATCGGGATACATTTCTTTTACGGAAGAAATCATTTCTTTATCCATCTGGTCAGCCATCTGACAGCCGGCACTCGGCTGAGCAAGATAAACCGTTTTATCGGGTGAAAGAATTTTGCAGGTTTCTGCCATAAAACGAACACCGCACATAAGAATGTTTTTATTTGTAACTTTGCTTGCATCTACACTCAATTTATAGCTGTCGCCTGTAAAATCGGCAATTTCGCAAATCTCTCTTGCCTGATAGCTGTGGGCAAGAATACAAACATCTTTTTCTTTTTTTAACTCAAGAATTTTATTTTGAATTTCAGAAATATTCATACATACATTTCCCTTCATTTTTCCTTTTAAATTTATTATACAGTTTTTTGCCTACTATTGCAATAGGTCTTTTTATTTTATAAATAT
>ERZ859980.1286-NODE-1286-length-10353-cov-1.161391_pt1 | contig 10353 bp, 11 predicted proteins | sample MGYA00509984_ERZ859980 | MGnify/ENA primary metagenome ERZ859980 (study PRJEB30046, sample SAMN00715173) | human gut metagenome | study: EMG produced TPA metagenomics assembly of the A metagenome-wide association study of gut microbiota in type 2... | reverse complement strand
GATGAAGTTCTTCATCTGCTCCTGAGTCCAGCCATCTACTGAACCGCCAAGATCATAATTATTCTCATCTGCCCAGTCTTCAATAAGCTTATCAGCTCTGAATCTTTCATGGCAATCCTTGCAATCCATAAGTGGATCTGAGAAACCGCCAAGATGTCCTGAAGCAACCCATGTCTGTGGATTCATAAGAATAGCACAGTCTACACCTACATTATAAGGATTCTCCTGGATAAATTTCTTCCACCATGCTCTTTTTACGTTGTTTTTAAGCTCTACGCCCAGGTTTCCATAATCCCATGTATTTGCAAGACCTCCGTAAATTTCTGAGCCCGGATATACAAATCCTCTTGCTTTTGCTACCTGTACGATTTTGTCCATGGTTTTTCCATAATTCCTGTTTCCTCTCTATCTTATGATTTTTATTCTTATTTAAAATTAAATAACGGTTTAACAATCCGAATTGCAATAGATTTTATTTATAGTTTATTTAAGTATTAATGCACTAATCTATTTATCAGTCTGCTTATATACTACTTATATATAACATATGTGACATATGACACCGGCACCGAATTATCCTCCTCGCTGTCAAAGTCGAATGTAACCTCGTTATCTTCCTTGACCGAGTTTAATATATCATCATCGCTGACACTGTCATCCGCTCCGTTTTCCGTTCCTTCCGTCGCATCGGATTTTACTGCTTCTGTGCCCTCTGTGACACTCTCTGTCCCTGTAGGCTGTGAGGCAAGCATGCTGTATTTGTCACCAATCGCAACTGTATTATCATCTACAAGCTTTACATTGTCGACAGATGCATATAATATTTTGCCTTTCACATGCAGATTTGAACTGCCCTCATAAATAACTACCTTGTAGCCGTTTTCATCCAGAAACTCAGATGATTCACATTTCTTTGCCTTACCATCATCTATTGCAGCAAAATCAGTCTTGAAATCATATCCGGCTGCCAGAGCCTCTGCAATAGTTCCTGAAAAGAGCTTTGTCCCATTAAAATCAGTATATTCGTCAGTTGAAGCATAGCTCATGGTAAGCGATGCCTTCTTTTTTTCGACAGTCAGCTTTTTGAGCTTGACCGAACCGTCATTTTTCTTATTGTAATCGTCTATTGACTTGTCAACATAGCTTTGTAAGTCATCCTGCTTGTATGTAGCTGTATCAAAGTCCTCGACATCCGTAGATACTACACTGCCGTTTTTTGCAACAAACACCGTGCTATCCTTGGTATAATAATCAGTACCGCACCCGGCAAGCAAACCGCATGTCGCAATAACAGGCAACAGCATTGATAGCTTTTTATTCATAGCTGCCTCCTAAAATATAATCTATGCCATTATACCCTTTTGTATATATGATTTCAAGTATCATATTTAAAAGAGCAATTACAGTAATGTTTATAGCTTAAACAACGATATACATGGTATCTATTAATTATTTCATGATTTAATTTCTTGATTTAATTTATCAAAGAAAAGCTGCTGATTTAAAATCATGATGCACATAGATTGAAAGATATTCCTTCATTATGCTCCTCAGCTCCTCAAGCACATCATCTGACACTGCAAACCTGTATAGCTTTGTGATATCTGCTGAAACAATATACTGCATGGTATAGAGTGTATCGCTTAGTATATGCCTGCCCTGCACCTGCGTGCCACAGCTATCGCAAACACGCCTCCGCGTCTTGCCGAAAAGACATTAAGTCCTTCCCTTGAATGACAGTGTATACATGAAAACAGCGATGGACCCTCGCCATTTATCGTAATAGCTTTAAGCTCAAAAACAGCCCTGACCAGCTCATTCTTATATGCCGGTGATTCAAGAGCCCTGAGTGATTGATAAAGGAGCTTTAGCATATCTTTCTCGTCATTGTTCTCCTGACAGAAATATCCGCAGAACTCCAGAAAGTAAAAGCCGGTGTATACTGCTTCCAAATCCTGTGTCAGCTCCCTGAATAGTTGCTGATTGTGACCTTTGAAAGAGAATACGCGCTTTTCCCCTCAAACAGCTCAAACTCACCGAACGAAAACGGATTGCTTCCTGCCATCAGCTGACTGTTCGGACGTCTTGCGCCTCTTGCAAAGGCTGTGATTTTTCCCCGTTCCTTTGTGAGAATCGTTATTCTTTTGTCAAAATCCCCTACCGGCATGGCTGAAAGCACCATACCGGTCAACACTACACTCTGTGACATCTTAATCTTACTTTCAAAATACTATTCTTCCTCTTTGTATCCAAAGTTCTTGATGAGGAAGTCGCTGTCTCTCCAATCCTTCTTTACCTTGACCCATAGCTTTAAATTCACCTTACAGTCAAGCAGTCTTTCCATCTCATAGCGCGCATTGGTGCCGATTTTTTTGAGCATGCTGCCCTGCTTTCCTATAATGATTCCCTTATGGGAGTCTCGCTCGCAGACAATTGTGGCATCCATATCTATAATAGAACCACTCTTTGTCTTTCTTGTCTTCATGCGGTCAATTCCTACGGCAATGCCATGCGGCACCTCGTCATTTAGAGCATGGAGCGCTTTTTCCCTGATAATCTCAGCACAGATTGCACGCTCCGGCTGATCTGTGATGGTGTCCTCATCATAGAACTGCGGGCCATAAGGCAAATACTTAAATATAGAATTAATAACATCATCCGTATTCTGCCCTCTTAAGGCTGACGTAGGAATAATCTCTGCAAAGTCGTATACCTTGCGGTAGGTGTCTATATACTCAAGTACCTTTTCCTTTTCCACTGTATCTACCTTGTGATAATCAATATAACAGGTGTATTAACCTTTTTAAGCTGCTCTATGATATGCTGCTCTCCCGCCCCGATAAAGTTGGTCGGTTCCACAAGCCACAGCACAACATCCACCTCATTTAATGTCTTTTCCGCTACATTGACCATATACTCGCCCAGCTTGTTTTTTGCCTTGTGTATGCCCGGAGTATCAAGGAACACTATCTGTCCCTTTTCCATATCCGTGTATACTGTCTGGATGCGATTTCTTGTGGTCTGAGGCTTGTTTGAGGTGATGGCAATTTTCTGACCGATAAGCCTGTTCATCAGTGTTGACTTGCCCACGTTTGGTCTACCGATTATTGTAACAAAACCCGATTTGAAATTCTGTATCATTTTTCCTCCTATGTGAATCTGTATTTATATAAGCTTTTCAACATTCTCAAAGAGCCCTGCCGACTCTTTAATCATATTTTCATTGCCGATGACACATATACTGTCCTTCTTAAGTACTGCCTCTACAAGGTCTGCAAGCCTTCTGATATCCTCTGGCTGTGCATTTAGTATCTCATTTCTCTCCTTTTGAATCTGCTCGTAGGTATACCCTCGAGATATGCAGACAGTGATCTGCTACCCTTTGCTTCCGGATTCATAGGCGTATCAAGTGCACTGAAGGTACCGATAATATACTTGGTCATATCCCTCTCATCAGGCGAAAAGCTCTTTATATACTCAGGTATTCTGTCATAGACATCAAGTGTGTCTGAAAGGTTAGGGTCTCTTATGAGACAAAGTAGCTCTCTCCGCTTCTAAGGAATGTATTCATGCAGCCGTAAGCACCACCCTTTACCCTGACATTTATCCAGAGATAATCATAGCTTAAGATGATACGCAGCAGTCTCAGTGCTCCGGTGTATTCATAGCCCTCGCAGATGAAATCACCGGTCTTTGCCACATACTGTATCTGTGATGCATCGATAAATGCTTCCTTTGCTGTGTTAAAATGCACCTCTGCCTGATTGCCTATAGCACTCATTTTGTTAAATCCAGCTATAACTTTCTCCAATGATAGCTTTGCATTGCCATATGCTTCACTATTTCCGGTAAAGCTGATGAGCATTCTGTTTCTTGCAAACAGCTTTTTGGCTATTGCAGCAAGCTTACCTGACACACTCTCCGGTGACTCGAAAAGCTCCTTTTCTATGCGGCATATAGAGCGGTAAAAAGCAATACCCTTTAGCTCGTCCTGATAAAGTGCATAGCGCGAGAAGCTCGACATGCTTCGCATAGCTGCTACCAGATGGCCTGAGCTGCTCAGGTTAGCCTGAAGCCTTGCCTTAATCTGCGCTACAATCTCGCCCAGTCTCTTTGTATCGGTAAAATCCGATGCAAGAAGCATCTGCTCCATAAGCTCAAGTGCCTTGTCAAAATTTTTCTCCAATACCTTTAGCTTCACCTCAAACTTAAACACAAAATTATTTCTATCCTTAATATCCGGGTGGCTTGCAGTACCTGTGCTGATTCCGCCGGTATATATATTGGTCGCATTGGCTAAATCGGTATAGCTGTAATTTTCGGTACTCACCAATCCGAGTGCGTTTGTGAAAAAGCCAAGATAGCCAAGCTCACTCTGTGCAAAATCACCTGCATCAAATAAAAATGATATATAATCAATGCCGTTTGACTCTATGTCATGACGCACAACCTTTACATCCAAAAGCTCATCCTCAATGTTTGAAAAAGGCATAGCATTCTTTTTCATATCTGCTCTTGTAAGCATCGGAAGCTTACGCAGATCCTCATCTGACGAAGGCTCCTCCTGATATTTCTTTAAATGCTCTGTCTCCTCAATCAGCTTGTCAATCTCTTCATCCGAAAGAGATGCCTTGTAATCGGAAAGCTCCTTTGCCAAAGCCTCCTCCCTCTCATTGCCAAGGCCACGCTTCGGCTTTACTGTGACAGATGAACCATGGGTATTGTCAAGCAGATATTCCTGTATAAGCTTTTCAAAATAATCCGTATCTACAGCCTTTCGAAGCTTTGCAAAGGTACCAAGACACTCCAGATGTATAAAAGGCTTCATATCATCAAACAGCCAGCTGTCTAAGCAGTTTAATCCAAAAAGGAGTCCCTTAGGAAACTGTCCGAAGTCAGCCTCCCTGAACTTAAACTCACTGCTGTTGATTCCCGCAAGCAACGCTTCTTTATTAATTCCTGTTTTAACAACCTCTTTAAGAGTGTTTTCTATAATGCTTTCAAACTCATCCGCCTGAGATGCATTGGCATTCTTTGCCACAAACGAGAACACCGGCTGCAGAATGCCCGCATCATATGAGCCATACACATCATCACCGATTCCCGCATCTATCAATGCCTGCTTCACCGGTGCTCCCGGTGAGCTGACAAGTGCATAGTCAAGCACATCAAATGCCTGATAGAGCATCTCATCAAGCGAATCCCCTACCACACGGTTATAAGATAGATAAGTCTTATTCTCCTGTGAATCATCCATGGTAATTGAATACTCTGCCTCAACATTCTTTATTTCATCAAATGCAGGCTGTTTATTAATTTCTGAATTAACTTTTTTATAATCATACAGGCTCAGATATTCCTTATCCAGCCACTCAAGTCTCTCGACAACATCCATATCACCATACAGATAAATGTATGAATTGGATGGATGATAATACTTGTGATAGAAGTCCAGATATGCTTCATACGTAAGCTTAGGAATATACTCCGGATTACCGCCTGAATCCTTGCTGTAGGTATTGTCAGGGAAAAGTGAGCGGTAAATCTGGCTTGAAAGCACCTCATCCGGCGATGAGTATGCTCCCTTCATCTCATTGTACACCACTCCGTTTATCTTAAGCTCATCATCCTTGCCTGTAAGCTCGTAGTGCCAGCCCTCCTGCTTGAAAATCTCCTCGTACTTTGTGATATTTGGATTAAACACTGCATCCAGATACACATCCATGAGATTCTTAAAATCCTGATCATTACAGCTGGCAACAGGATAAACTGTCTTGTCAGGGTATGTCATAGCATTTAAAAATGTATTGAGCGAGCCCTTTGCCAGCTCAATAAAAGGATCCTTTACAGGGAACTTCTTTGAACCGCATAGTGTGGTATGCTCAATAATATGCGGTACACCCGTCTCATCCTCCGGCGGAGTCCTGAAGCCTATATAAAAGACCTTGTTATCATCATTATTTGATAAAATGGCAATCCTTGCACCACTTTTTTTGTGTCTCAGAATGAATCCATCCGACTGGACATCCTCCACTCTGTGCTCATCTAAAATCTCGTATTCAGCCAAATCGTGAATCGTCATCAATTATTCCTCCTAAAATGCGATGATGATAGTATACCACATTTTTACATATTATAGTTAAATTAAAAGTATATTTACCACAAAAAATCTGTTAAAGGCATATTTTACAACATCCGGCTTTCAAAACAAAGTTCTATGCCCCTGTCTGAATATTAACATCCACCTGTGGAAACGGAATTTGTATGCTATTTTTATCAAATGCTGTTTTAATTTCTTCTGTAAGCTGCCATTTTGTGTTCCAGTAATCCTCGTTCTTCACCCAGATCCTCGCGCCAAGCTCTATAGCGGAATCCTGCAGTTCGCTCACAAACACATTGCACGGCTCATCGTGAAGCATCGTATCTGCTGACGTGACAACAGACTCCAGTATACTCTTTGCAAATGCTAAATCTGTACTGTAGGATACTGTCACTCTCAAATCAAGCATTCTCTTATCCATCATAGATACATTTGTGATACACGAATCAGCAAGCTTTCCGTTTGGTATCATAACCATCTTGTTGTCTATTGTCAGAAGCCTTGTATAAAACAGATTTATGTCCTTTACAGTGCCCTCTGTACCACTTGAGCCGTCAACTATATAATCGCCCACGCCAAACGGCTTCATCAAAAGGATAAGCACGCCTCCTGCGAAATTGGACAGGCTTCCCTGCAATGCCATACCTACAGTAAGTCCGGCAGAGCCAAGAACCGCTATAACAGAGCCGGTCGCCACTCCAAAGCCCGAAAGCAGTGCCATGACAAGGATAAAATACAAAAAGTATTTAATAACATTTGCTAGAAATGATGCCACTGCAGCGTCCATTCTGCTTTTATCAAATCCTTTTTTAATTATTTTCACAATTGATTTAATCACCTTAATACCAATAAGCAGTATCACAATCGCAACAACAAGCTGCACGAGAAAGCTTATAAGCGATGGCATATATTTCTCCAGATACGTCTTTACAATGCCCGGGTTTTCAATAACCTGCTGTACCTCGGTATTTGCAACCGGCACTGATACTTCACCAAGAATTTGTCTAATCATATAATCTCCTATATCTCTCTTATATCTCTTATATATTTTTATTTCCTTATAACCTACTAAATCCCCCATATAAAATATGGGGGATCAGTATTTAAATCAAATATTAATTCACTATTTAATAACTCTCACTCTGAGCACTCCGTCAATGGCAGAAAGCTTCTCAACGGTAGAAGCATCAATAGCTGAATCAAGATCAAGAAGTGAATATGCATAGTCACCCTTGCCCTTGTTTGTCAGATCAGATACATTGATATCAGCCTCTGCAAGAGCTGTTGTAATCTGTCCAATCATACCCTTACATTCTTGTGAAGGATTCCGACTCTGCCTGAAGCTGTGCATGCACCCATGCTGCAGTCAGGGAAGTTGACTGAGTGAACGATATTACCATTCTCTAAGTAATCTCTCAGCTCCTTTACAGCCATAACTGCACAATTGTCCTCTGACTCTGCTGTAGATGCTCCAAGATGAGGTGTTACGATGCAGCCCTTTGCTCCAACAGTTGTGTTGTTAGGGAAATCTGAAACATACTTCTTAACCTTTCCCTTGGCAAGTGCATCTACCATAGCCTCCTCGTCAACGAGAAGATCTCTGGCAAAATTTAATACGATAGCGGTTGGCTTCATCATTGCAATAGCATCAGCGTTTACCATCTTCTTTGTTGAATCAAGAAGAGGTACATGGATTGTGATGAAATCACAGTTCTTGTAGATGTCCTCAACATTGCTGATATGCTTAACGCTTCTTGAAAGGTTCCATGCGGCATTTACTGAGATGTATGGATCATATCCATAAACATCCATGCCCATATGTACTGCAGCATTTGCAACAAGTACACCGATGGCTCCAAGTCCGATAACACCGAGCTTCTTGCCTGAAATCTCTGTTCCTGCAAAGTTCTTTTTCTGCTTCTCGGCTGTCTTTGCAATATTCTCATCGTTCTGGTTTGCAAGACACCAGTCGATACCCCCAACGATATCTCTTGATGCATAAAGCATTCCGGCAAACACAAGCTCCTTAACACATTTGCATTGGCTCCCGGTGTGTTGAATACAACAATTCCCTGCTCGGCACACTTGTCAAGCGGAATATTGTTTACTCCTGCTCCTGCTCTTGCCACAGCAAGCACCTTGTCACCAAGCTCCATGTCATGCATAGCGGCACTTCTTACAAGTGCTGCATCTGCATCCTTAATATCATCAACCTTTTTATAATCGTCAGAGAACAGGTCAAGACCTACTCCTGCGATTGGGTTTAAGCATGTGTAATTAAACATTATGCATTCTCCTCCTCAAACTTCTTCATAAACTCTACAAGCTTCTCAACGCCCTCTTTTGGCATAGCATTGTAGATAGATGCTCTCATTCCGCCAACTGTACGGTGTCCTTTAAGGTTTACAAATCCGGCTGCAGTTGCCTCCTTTACAAACTTGCATCAAGCTCTGCATCTCCTGTTACAAACGGAACATTCATGAGTGATCTGTCCTCTTTTCTTACTGTTCCCTTAAAGAGCTTGCTCTGATCAAGGAAATCGTAGAGAATCTTGGCCTTTTCCTCATTTCTCTCCTTCATAACTGAAAGACCGCCCATCTTCTTGAGCCATTTGAATACCTTGCCACAGATATAGATGCCGTAGCATGGTGGTGTATTGTAAAGAGAATCGTTGTCGGCCTGGGTCTTCCACTTGAGCATGGTTGGTGTGCCCGGGAGACAATCATCTGTGATAAGATCCTCTCTGATAATTGCTATAACAACTCCGGCAGGTCCTACATTCTTCTGTACTCCACCATAGATAACAGCATATTTTGATACATCTACAGGCTCTGATAAGAAGCATGAAGAAACATCAGCTACAAGGTTCTTTCCCTTTGTGTTAGGAAGCTTCTTGTACTTTGTTCCGTAGATAGTATTGTTCTCGCAAATATATACATAATCCATATCATCTGTGATTGGTAAATCTGAACAGTCAGGTATGTATGAGAAGGTCTCATCTGCAGACGAAGCAAGCTCTACGGCGTCTCCGTAAATCTTAGCCTCGGCAAACGCCTTTTTAGCCCACTGACCTGTGATAATGTATCCTGCTTTTTTATTTTTCATAAGGTTCATCGGTACCTCAGCGAAGAACTGTGAAGCACCACCCTGAAGGAAAAGTACCTTGTAATTGTCAGGTATATTCATAAGCTCGCGGAGATCTTTCTCGGCATCCTTGATGATGTCATCAAACCATTTAGATCTGTGGCTCATCTCCATAACCGACATTCCGCTTCCCTTATAATCCATCATCTCTGCTGCTGCCTCCTGCAATACCTCCTCAGGTAAAACTGCAGGTCCTGCTGAAAAATTGTAAACTCTACTCACTCTAATTTCCTCCTTGTGTCGCATTGTAGTCCTCTTCATCGAAAGACTCGTTGATAGGCTTGCCCGGTGCAACCATAGGCCATACCTTGTCATCTGAATCAATGATACAATCGATGACAAACGGTGTCTTGCTCTTTAAGGCATCTGCAAATGCTTTTTCAAATTCTTCCTGGGTCTTAACACGTCGTGCGGTGGCTCCCATTGCTTCTGAAAGCTTTACATAATCCACCCCATCATCAAGTACGGTTGCCGAGTAATGCTTCTCGTAAAAAAGAGTCTGCCACTGGCGTACCATTCCAAGTACATGGTTGTTTATTATAACCTCGATAAGAGGAAGCTTTTCTCTTGAAGCTGTTGCAAGCTCGTTCATGTTCATTCTGAAGCATCCGTCACCTGCAATATTGACTACAGTCCTGTCTGGATTAGCTGTCTGGGCACCGATTGCAGCACCGAGACCGTATCCCATGGTACCAAGACCTCCTGATGTAAGAAGTGTTCTTGGCTTGCTGTATTTGTAATACTGGGCTGCCCACATCTGATGCTGACCGACCTCAGTAACCATTATAGCATTTCCTTTTGTCATTTCATAGATTTTTTCAATAACAAATGGTCCGCTAAGTCCATCTTTGTGATATGTAAGAGGAAAAGTCTTTGCATATGCCAGCACATGCTCAACCCATGAATTGTGGTCAAGCTGTGTGAGCTTTTTGTTGATGCGTGTAAGTATTTCCTTCACATCGCCTATAACACTCGATGTAACACGGATATTTTTATTAATCTCTGCTGCGTCTACATCAAACTGTAATATCTTGGCCTGGTCTGCAAACTTTTTAGGATTGCCAAGCACTCTGTCCGAAAAACGTGTACCGATCGCAATCAAAAGGTCG
>ERZ859980.1285-NODE-1285-length-10362-cov-1.319201_pt1 | contig 10362 bp, 10 predicted proteins | sample MGYA00509984_ERZ859980 | MGnify/ENA primary metagenome ERZ859980 (study PRJEB30046, sample SAMN00715173) | human gut metagenome | study: EMG produced TPA metagenomics assembly of the A metagenome-wide association study of gut microbiota in type 2... | reverse complement strand
GCCGGAAAAACAGGCTACACAATGGCGGCAGGCAGATGTTTGGTTTCTTCCGCAAAAAAGGACGGACTTACATTTGTTTGCGTTACACTCAATGACAGAAACGATTGGAATGACCACATAGCTCTTTATAATTACGGCTTTTCCAAACTTGCCTGTGTTGAGTGCGATGATTCCGATTATTACCTTGAAATTCCGTGTGCGGGCGGTGATGACGAGAGCATCAGTGTTACGGGTACAAAGGGCAAAAATGTTGTAGTGCCTTTTGACAAGAAAAGCAATGTTGTACGAACCGCATATGCCGATAATTTCTTGTATGCACCTGTTAAAGACGGAGATATTGTAGGCAGAATAGAATACACGCTTGACGGCAAAACGCTTGCAAGTACAAATTTAACCGCTGTTGAATACAGCAATACGCAGAATAAAAACAAAAGTATTTGGACTAAGATAAAGGATTTTTTTACATATGGCAAAGAATGAACCAATAAGACTTCAAAAGTTATTATCACAATGCGGTATCGCATCAAGAAGAAAAGCAGAGCAGATGATTATTGACGGTCATGTAAAAGTGAACGGCAAAACCGCTCAACTCGGCGACAAGGTAAGACCGACAGATAAGGTATTTGTAAACGGTAAGCGTGTGCTTACCAACGCAAAGCCGTCTTACCGCTATATTATGCTCAATAAACCGAGAGGATTTATTACTACAATGAGCGATGACAGAGGCAGAAAATGCGTTGCTCAACTTGTGGAAAATGTGGGCACAAGAGTTTACCCTATTGGCAGACTTGACAAAGATTCGGAGGGAATGCTCATTCTCACAAATGACGGTGAGCTGGCAAACAAAATTATGCACCCGAAGAACAGCGTTTATAAAATTTACAGAGTAACAGTCCGTCCGTCTATTGACGAAGATCAGCTTGTTAAGCTCGAAACAGGCATTGAGCTTGACGGAGTAAAGACAGCCCCTGCAATGGTGCATGTACTTCATCAGGAACCGGGCAGAGTTGTACTCGAAATGATACTTCATGAGGGCAAGAACCGTGAAATCCGCCGTATGTGCGAGGCTGTGGGTCTTGAGGTTGCAAGACTTAAAAGAATACAAATCGGCGGCGTAAAAATGGGTATGCTGAAACAGGGCGATTGGCGTGACCTTACCGAAATTGAGGTAAAAAAACTGCTTTCAAACCCGTTTGTAAACGGAAAACAGCTTATTTAATCCAAAGCCTTAAAAACTTAACTTTTGAGGCAAAAAATCAAATAAAATCACAAGTTAAAATGCACAGTAAATCAGAATGTTTGTGCAAAATCATTGTTGTAAATATTCAAATTTTAAAAATAGCTTTGCTTTTTCCTTGTAGTTTGATAAATATTAGGATATAATGATATATGTGGTAAATTAGTATGCCGACTTATGCTATTTGTCGGCATATTCAATACATTGTATTGGAGGATGTTTAAGATGAGTATTGAAAAAATCAATCAGGCAAAGGCTGAAATCGCATCTACTTCTGCTTATAAAACAATAACAGAATTTTTTGATGCAGACAGCTTTACTGAAATTGATGCTTTTGCAAAGTCCGGCGAAGGTTTTGCAGAGGTTGTTGCAGGCTTTGGTACAGTTGAGGGTATGCCTGTTTATGCTTTCGCACAGAACAGCGACATTTGCGGCGGTGCTATGAGTAAGGCACAGGCTGCAAAGCTTAAAAAGGTTTATGATCTTGCACTTAAAACAGGCGCTCCTGTTGTAGGTTTCTATGACAGTGTAGGCGGCAGACTTATGCAGGGCAATGAGCTTCTTGCAGGCTGCGGTCAGGTTCTTAACAGCGCTGCTGCGGTTTCGGGTGCGGTTCCGCAGATTTCGGTAGTTCTCGGAACTTGCCTTGGTACAAACGCTCTTAACGCAGCAAGTGCGGATTTTGTTATTATGAGTGAAAAGGCACAGCTTTCTCTTGATGTTACAGGCAAGAATGCAAGTGCGGAGTACAACGCAGAGCACGGTATTGCTTCTGTTGTTGCAAAGGATTCTGCTGAGGCTGTAGCTAAGGCTAAAGAGCTTGTTCTTTATCTTCCGTCTAACAATCTCAATACTGCTCCGGAGTCATTTGAGGAAGAGCCTGCAGACTGCGACTGCATCGTAGGTTCAACTGTTGACGGCGGCAGTGTTTATAAACTTTTTGACAACTACGGCAAAGACGCTAAAGTCAGACTTGCCCGTCTTGGCGGTTCGGTAGTTGGTATTGTAAAGACAAACGGCGGTGTGCTTTCATGTTCCGCAACGACAAAGATTGCAAAATTTGTTCGTTTCTGCGACGCTTTCTCACTTCCGATACTTACATTTGTTGACTGTAGGGCTTTGAATCAATTAAGTCAGCCGCAAAGGCAGCATCGGCTTATGCAGAGGCTACTACAGTTAAGATTTCCGTAGTTTACGGTCAGGCTGTCGGTTCAGGTTACATTGCACTTGCAGGTACAGGCGCAAACGCAGATATGGTTTACGCACTTCCGCAGGCTGTTATTTCTCCTGTAAATGTTGAGGCTGCGGTATTTATTCTTGCAGCTGAAGCTATGAATGTTCCTGTTGCAGAGCAGAAGGCAGTTGCCGAAAAGTTTGCGGCAGAAAATCTCTCTGCTTTCAACGCAGCACAGAACGGCTATGTTGACGGTATTGTTGAACAGCAGGATTTAAGAAAAGCTCTTATTTCCGCTCTTGATATGCTTGCAGGCAAGAGAGTTCCTACAGTTGCTAAGAAACATTCAACAATCTGATAAATATGTTTGTTTAAATAAAGGGGATATTTAAAATGAAAAATTTAAGAATTACAGTAAACGGTACAGCATACGATGTTCAGGTTGAAGAGCTCGGCGGTTCTTCAGCTCCTGTTGCAGCAGCTCCTGCTCCGGCAGCAGCACCCGCACCTGCAGCAAAGCCGGCAGCTCCTGCAGGCGCAGCAGGTTCAGTAGTAGTATCAGCTCCTATGCCGGGTACAGTTGTTAATGTTGTTGTTTCAGCCGGTCAGTCAGTTAAAGCCGGTGACGACCTCGTATTTATTGAGGCTATGAAGATGGAAACTCCTGTAAAGGCTCCTCAGGACGGTGTAGTTGCAACTGTTGATGTTGCTAAGGGTGAGTCTGTAGATTCAGGTAAACACTTGTTACTCTTAACTAATAACTGACGAAAGGGATGTCCGAAATGGCAAAGAAAATTAGAGTTACCGAAACTGCCCTGCGTGACGCACATCAGTCACTTATTGCTACAAGAATGACAACAGAGGATATGCTCCCTATTCTTGATAAGCTCGACAAAATCGGTTATTATTCACTTGAGTGCTGGGGCGGCGCAACATATGATGCTTGCCTTCGTTTCCTTAACGAAGACCCATGGGCAAGACTTCGCACAATTCGTGAGCATTGTCCAAACACAAAGCTCCAGATGCTCTTCAGAGGTCAGAATATGCTCGGTTATCGTCACTATGCCGATGACTGCGTAGAGTACCTTGTACAGCGCTCAGTTGCAAACGGTATTGATATTATCAGAATTTTTGACGCTCTTAACGATATTAAGAACCTCAAGACAGCTATCAATGCTGCAAAGAGAGAAAACGGCAAGGCTGAAGCACAGGTAGCTATCAGCTACACAACAGGTCCTGTTTTCACAGATGAATACTATGTAGAGTATGCAAAGAGAATTGCCGATGCAGGCGCAGATTCTATCTGCATTAAGGATATGGCTGCTTTGCTTACACCAACAGCTACAGAGAGCCTTGTAAAGGCTATTAAGTCTGCTGTTGATCTTCCTATTCAGCTCCATACACACTACACATCAGGTCTTGCATCAATGTGTCTTTTAAAGGGTGTTGAGGCAGGCGCTGACGGTATTGATACTGCTATCAGCCCACTTGCACTCGGTACTTCACATGCTCCTACAGAGTCAATGGTTGCCGCTTTTGCAGGCACACCGTATGATACAGGTCTTGACATTAAGCAGCTTGCTGAAATTCGTGCTTACTTTATGACTCTTCGTGAGAAATACTTTAAGAACGGTCTTCTTGATCAGAAGATGCTTGCTACAGATGCTAAGGCTCTTATCTATCAGGTTCCGGGCGGTATGCTTTCTAACCTTCTTTCACAGCTTAAGCAGGCAGGCAAAGAAGACAAGCTTACAGAGGTACTTGAGGAAGTTCCGAGAGTTCGTAAAGATGCAGGTTATCCACCGCTCGTTACTCCTACATCACAGATCGTTGGACACAGGCTGTATTCAATGTAATTACAGGTGAGAGATACAAGATGTGTACAAACGAGTTTAAGGGTCTTGTTGCAGGCGAGTACGGCACAACACCAATGCCGATTGATCCTGCATTCCAGAAGAAGATTTGCGGCGATAAGAAGATTATTACTTGCCGTCCTGCAGATTTACTTGAGCCGGAGCTTGATAAGCTCAGAGGTGAGATTTCACAGTGGATTGAGCAGGAAGAGGATGTTCTTTCATACGCTCAGTTCCCGAAGGTTGCTCTCGACTTCTTTGAGAAGAGAAGAAATGCCGAAGTTGGCATTAACGGCGATAAGCTCGACAAGAAAAATATGGTTCATCCTGTTTGATAATTTAATCAAATTAGTTACTCCCTTCGTATTTACGGAGGGAGTTTTTGTATATGATTTTGTTTAGTCTAAATAACTAACAATTTAATCGAAAGATTGTACAATAATACACTTGCTTGATATTTAATGATATAGTACAATAATCGTAAGAAATATGACTTATGTTTTAAAGGAGGCTATATTATGAAAAAACTTATAAGCGGTATTATGGCAATAGCAATTTTGGCAAGTGCTGTTCTTTGCGGCACAACAACAGCATTTGCGGCTGATACGGGAAACTCAGCCGTTGGTGATGTAGATATGTGGAATCACGATTTTAAAAATAATTTAACAGGAGAACTTATGTGGGCGATTGATGATATTGCGGATACAGATACGGTTGCGGTTAAAATTAATTTAACTTCATATTGTGAAGATATATATACATTTGCAGATAAAAACGATCGCTTAGATGAGATTATTGTAAATGAAGACGGCGGAAAGACTTATAGTGATGAATTATTGCGTGATTATGAGGAATATAAAAATAATATAAGAAGTCAGAAGCCCGATGATAAAAAGAAAATTATTGATGAAAAATATTCAGTATCAGAAATAAAATATTTTTCCGCAAGTGAATGTTTGTTTTGCATTTCAACAAAAGAACAGATATTAAACCTTGGTGATGCCGATATAAAGGTATCTATTGATCTTGCAGATAAAGACTACTACAGTGTTGATAACAAAATTACATGGGATGAATTTTTTAAGATTGAAAAACTGACAAGAGAATATATTGAACAAACTTTAGCTTACCCTTGCCCGAAAGCGATTATGATATTTTTTATTTGAAATTATCTGCAATAAGCGAAGAAGTTAAATTTGATTATATTTTAGTTGAGGATCATTATTCATCAAACAATAATATTAAATCTTTAAAAACAGGAAATTTTGTATATCCTATTTATGAAGATTCACCTGTGGGCAATTACTTTTATGCTGATAATAAAGTACAAAATATTGTTGAATTATACACTAACGGTGTTATTGATATTGATACTTTATATTATTTTAATGCCAGATATTACGGCGATCTTAATGCCGATAAGTCAACAAATGTAAATGATGTTACAAGTTTACAGATGTATCTTAACGGTTCTCTTTTTGTCGAAGAAGATTCAATATTTGATGAAAACAGATATAAAATTTATTGTGACTTAAACGACGACGGAAAAATTGATGTAAACGATGTTACTGTTCTTCAAAAGTATATTTCAATGACAGTATAATGTTCTTTAAAAATTAGGAATTATGAATACTTAGTCAGGCAATTATAAAAGATTGGCAAAACAATTTACTAAGCCATAATTTATTCACAACTATCTAAAAACAATAAAACTAAAGGTTGAAAGAATTGGTAATACTCCAATTTTTTCAACCTTTTTAAGTTATACAATAGCCGCACAAAGCGCTGCACAGCATATGTTTTTGCAGCCTGCTTTTTTAAGAACCTTACAACATTCTCCGAGTGTGTTGCCCGTAGTAATAATATCGTCAATTATAAGAATATTCTTGTCAGCCACTGCTTGACTGTCAATTACACGGTACACACCTTGAACATTGCTTTCTCGTTCTTTTCCTTTAAGCGTATGTTGAGCTTTATTTTTCTTATGCTTTTCAACAAGTTCTGCATACGGAATGTTAAAAATTTCCGCACATTCTTTTGCAAGAAGTTCCGATTGATTATATCCCCGTTCACGCATATTTTTATAATACATCGGTACGGCGGTAATAATATCAAAACAGCCGACACCGTATTTTGCGATTATTTCATTAGCCAAAGGTATGGCAAGTTGGCGGGAATATGACGGATTTTCATAAAATTTAAAGTTTTTTACACCGCTTGCAATATACCGTCATATTTAAACGGTGCTATTGTTTTGTATCCTCCGACAGCGTAAGTTTCATAGCCTTTTTGCGGAAATTTACTCTTACATTCTTTACAGGCGTAGTCATTTCTGTCAATAACTTTTTCGCAGTACGGGCACTTTACGGTGAAAATTATGTCCTGCAAAAACGCATTGCTCTTTTAATATAACTGTTCATCTCGCAGTAAAAATTCCTTTAATCCGCTGTATCTTTTTGTACGGCGGTTATTTTGTACCATATATTCTACCGTTTTTGGATTTCCAACAAGCACAAGCGTTTTCTTTGCTCGTGTAACGGCTGTATAAAGTAAATTTCTGTAATAAAGTTGAGGAGGCCCTTGAAACATAGGTATAATTACGCAGTCAAATTCGTTACCCTGGCTTTTATGTACAGTGACCGCATATGCAAAGTCAAGATCGGTTGCGTATTCATAAGTGTATTTGGCTGTCTTGTCGTCAAAAATAACTATAAGCGTACGGCTTTTGCGGTCGATAGAATCAATAATTCCTATGTCGCCGTTAAAAATTCCCGAACCCTGCTCTCCGTCATCTCTTATCCAGGTTATATCGTAGTTGTTTTTTATCTGCATTACCTTGTCGCCAATTCTGAATGTTTTTGATGCAATTTCAATTTCAGCTTTATCGGCTGATTTTGGATTAAGAGCCTTTTGAAGTCTGAAATTCATTTCGGCAGTGCCAAGTTCGCCTTTCTTTGACGGGCAAAGCACCTGAATATTGTCAAATGCAGAGTAACCGTAAGCCTTTGGTAATCTTTGTGTGCAAAGGTCAACGATTACTTGAGAAATTTCGGTTTTGTTATTCCTTAATAAAAAGAAAAAGTCTTTATCTGATGCATTGAGAACGGGCATTTCGCCGTTGACTATTTTATGTGCGTTTGTAACAATAAGACTTTTCTGTGCCTGACGGAAAATTTCGTTTAGCCTTACAACCGGTACAATTCCGCAGTCGGTAAGGTCGCCGAGTATGTTGCCCGGCCCTACGGACGGCAACTGGTTAGAGTCGCCGACAAGTATAAGGCGGCAACCGATAGGCAAGGCTTTCATAACGCTTTCAAAAATAAAGGTGTCAACCATAGAAACCTCATCAACTATGAGGGCGTCACATTTAAGCTGATTGCGTTCGTTTTTATTAAAAATAGGTTTATCGTGCTTGTCCCAGCTTACTTCAAGCAGACGATGAATAGTTTTTGCCTCAACTCCCGTTAAAGCACTCATTCGTTGAGCCGCTCTTCCTGTCGGTGCGGCAAGCAAAACTTTTTTGCCGTTGTTTTGCAATATTTTAATAATAGCGTTTAATGTTGTGGTTTTACCTGTGCCCGGACCGCCTGTCAGCACAAGCAAACCTTTTGTGAGTGCCTGTGTGATTGCCTCTTTTTGAAGTGCGGCATATTCTATGCCATCGTTTTGCTCGCATTTTTTAATTTCAGAGTCAATGTTTTTAATCTGTTCTGCCGCAAATCCAAGCAGCATTTTCACTCTTGAGGCTATATAAAGTTCACAAAGGTGAGTATTAGGAGAAAAAATAAATTCTTTATCGTTTACATTGTCTTTGATAAGCGAGCGGTCGAAAATCATTTCCTGCATTGTTGAAGCAATAAGTGCTATGTCAACTTTCAGAAAATCTGCGGCTTTTTTGCAGAGAACCTCAAAAGGCAAACAGGTATGACCGTTGCCTTCGTTATGCATTAAAATATAAGCAATTCCGGCACGAAGTCGCTCTGTGCTCTGCTCGTCAAAATCACGCTTTTTTGCAATAAAGTCGGCAGTCTGAAAACTTATGCCGAACTCTCCGTTGCAAAGTATGTACGGGTTTTCTTTAATTTGTTCAATAGCGGAAGTTCCGAGTTCTGTGAAAATTTTAACAGCCGCAGCATTGCCTATTCCGTATTCGCCGAGGAATAATATAAGCGAGCGGATACCCGTGCTTTGCTTTAGCTGCAGAGAAAAATCTTCTGCCTTTGATTTTGAAATTCCCTTGAGCATTGCTACTCTTTCGGGTTCGTTTTCCATAACATCAAGAGTTTTTTCGCCAAATTCAGATACAAGCCTTTGTGCGGTTGTTGCGCCTATTCCACGGATTGCACCGGAAGAAAGGTAACGCAGAATCCCTGCTGTACCGCTCGGACGGCAAAGCTCACAGACCTGGGCAGAGAATTGCCTGCCGTAATTAGGATGTTCCTTATAATTGCCTGTGAGCTTTAAAAGGTCGCCCTGATGTACCCTTGGCATAATGCCGACAGCTGTTATATAGTCGTCATCGTCCGATATTTCAACAACGGTATAACCGTTTTCTTCATTTCTGTAAACTACGCTTTCAACATAGCCTTCAAGCTGTAAAAGTGTATTGTCATCCATAAAAACATACCTGTTTCCTTAAAAAATACAGCGGTATTTTGCCACAATTATAATTATTATAGCACTGTTTTTTTGCTTTAACAATACACCTTGCGATTATTCGTTTAAAAGATGTATAAGTTCAGTCTTTTTTATCATACGAATAAATCCGTATTCTTTGCACAAGGCTTTACAAATGTTTTCGGTTTCTTCGTCCATATCGCAGTCAAGGCAAAGTATGCAGTCTTTACCGCCACGACAAAACCATCTTAATCTTGACGCCGCACCTCGCAATATAAATTCGGCATTTTGATTTTCTCCTTCAAGCGGAGTAACAATAATGATTGAGCAATTATTTTTGCTTTTATAAAGGAAATATGTAATTTCCCTTACGCAGTATATTATTCCCATAACCGCAAAAATAATCAGTATGGCAGTTGAAATCGCTGTCATAAATCACCTCAATATATTTTATTATTAAGTGTGAATTTGGTGAGGTATATTTACTGTTGTTTTGCAGACAATAAGAGGGCGAACAGAACTGCAACGGCGCAGTGTTCGCTAATAATGTATGAGGTGATTTACAATGATGAACAACTCCTATGTAAACCGTAGTATTAAATGCACCGTAAATAACTGTTCTCATAACAACGAGGCAGAACACTACTGCTCACTTGAAACAATTAAGGTTGGTACACATGAATCAAACCCAACAGTATGTCAGTGCACAGACTGTCAGAGTTTTGAGTTAAAACAGGGTTGCGGTTGTAAGTAATCTTGCGGTAAAGCAAAAAGCTGTATCCCTTTGCGGGGTACAGCTTTTATTTATATACCGAGAATTATTATGCAATACAGCTTTTTAACAATCGGCATTTTACCGATTGTTTTATTCCTGAATGTTAATACATAATTAAGAACAATTTTATATTCTCCATCAGAAATATTGTGCGTGGAAAACTTTGCTTTGGTACAGATATTTTCAATTTTTTTCGGTATTCTGACTTTTGAATGAACGGAAAGTTTATTTAAATATCTGTAAATGCAGATTACTCTTGATTTATAATCTTTGTGAGTAAAACTGTATTTTCTGTAATACCGTATAAAAATAATTCTTAAGATTTCCAAAGCTATAATCAGTAAAATAATTATAACAATTATGGCAGGTGTTGAAATTTTTGCCTTTACTTCTGTTTTTACAGGCTTAGTATTTTGTGCCTGTGTAGTAGGCTGAACGGTAGGAGAGGTTGTCTGTGCCTGTGTTGTTGTTTGCACTGATTCGGTAGCTTGCGGCACTTCAAAATCAGATGATGTAGCGTCAAGAGGAATCCAGCCGATTCGTTCGTCAAAGTATTCCACCCAAGCATGGGCATTGTCTGAGGTGACAATAGCTTTACCGTCAACAACATCGGCGCAATACCCTGTTACATATCTTGCGGGAACGCCTAAGGCTCTCAACATTACGGTGGCGGCATTTGCAAAATGCATACAATAACCTGTTTCGG
>ERZ859980.1281-NODE-1281-length-10380-cov-2.127554_pt1 | contig 10380 bp, 10 predicted proteins | sample MGYA00509984_ERZ859980 | MGnify/ENA primary metagenome ERZ859980 (study PRJEB30046, sample SAMN00715173) | human gut metagenome | study: EMG produced TPA metagenomics assembly of the A metagenome-wide association study of gut microbiota in type 2... | reverse complement strand
TAGTTTCTTAAAAGAACTTAGGAAAGAAAAGGATATTACACAGGAACAGCTTGCCGAAAAGATAAAAGTTTCAGGCCGAACGGTTTCTAGATGGGAAACAGGTGTTTCCCAAACAAAAAGATATTAAGAAACAGCCCATGTTTACCTGCTTGCAAACAAAAGAATATTGCTACTAGACTAAGAGATACTACATAAGTGTGTTGGTATCTCTTTTTTGTTGCCGTGAAACAGCAGACTATTTCATTTCTGCTTGATTACCTTAAAACTTATTAGTCTATGGTTTGTCAAGGGCTTGTTGCGTGAGAAATGCTGAATATCACCCTTTACAAAACATAGGCTGATAAGTAACTTTTCAAAAGCAGAAAAGAAATGGCAATGCTTATAACAATATGATATAATGCAGATGAAGACAAAAAAGGAATTTGTCGAGCTGGTTAGTTCGAGATAATTTTGAGTTTGTTAAGATGTGGTGCACTTGATGGAATCACAGGTACGACATCATATTATGGAGGATGAAATAGATGATAGGTTTGATTGTTGCGAGGTCAAAGAATAATGTTATAGGCAAGAATGGTAATATACCATGGAAAATAAAGGGAGAACAAAAGCAATTTAGAGAGTTAACAACGGGTAATGTGGTTATTATGGGGCGAAAGTCTTATGAAGAAATCGGTCATCCGTTGCCTAATAGAATGAATATTGTTGTTTCCACCACAACAGAGTATCAAGGAGATAATTTAGTTTCAGTTAAATCATTAGAAGATGCATTATTATTGGCTAAAGGACGAGATGTATACATATCTGGTGGATATGGACTATTTAAGGAAGCTTTGCAAATAGTAGATAAAATGTATATCACAGAAGTAGATTTAAATATTGAAGATGGAGATACATTCTTTCCAGAATTTGATATCAATGATTTTGAAGTTTTGATAGGGGAAACACTTGGTGAGGAAGTGAAATATACGAGAACATTTTATGTAAGGAAAAAATGAATTGAGTAAATTTTGGATTTAGGGTGTTTTCATAAATATATTGCTTTTTATGCATATATAAATTGTTGTAAGACAAATTCCAGTTTGTATGGGGCGATAAAATCAGAATTTGAGAGAGGATTGAATATGAATAAGGAATGGTCTGAACTTAATAAAACAATGCAGGCACAAATAAAAAAGAAAGATACTTATAAGAGGGGTATTGATACTTTACTTACTTTACGAAGTCAGTTAATACAAACCTTAGTATCTTTCAAAGAAGAATTATGCAGAGAAGATTTTAACTCAATCCCCTTCATAAACGCTGATGGTTATCATAGTAAGACGATTGCTTATTCTATTTGGCATATTTTCCGCATTGAAGATATAGTTGTGCATACAGTGATAAATGAAGATGAACAAGTATTTTTTGCAGGCAATTATCAAGAGCGTATCAATTCACCTATCATTACAACAGGAAATGAACTCATGAAACAGCAGATTGCAGACTTTTCAAAACAGCTTAATCTGGAAGAATTATATTTATATATTTTCGAAGTATGGGAAAGCACTGAGAAAATGCTTGAACGGTTATCTTATGATGAATTGAAAAGAAAAATACCGAAAGAAAGAAAAGGATACTTAGAATCGTTGAATGTAGTAAACGACAATGAAAAAGCAATTTGGCTGATTGATTATTGGTGTAATAAAGATATTTGTGGACTAATTCAAATGCCGTTTTCAAGACATTGGATTATGCACACAGAAGCCTGTTTGCGTATAAAGAACAAGATACATTCATAGGCAAAAATTTCAGTTTGTAGAACTAAGGAAATTGGAATTTAAGGAGGAATAAAGTATGGTTAGTGATTTTATAAGAGCAGCATTTCCATGGATTTTAATGGGTTTATTTGTAGCAATCAGTTGTTCCCTTATGAGTAAAAAAGAGAAATAAATTCCTGTTTGTATTTATAAAAGAGAAAAAATGAGAAAAGTAGTTTTATTTATTGCCATGAGCCTTGACGGATATATTGCGGACGGTAATGGTGGAGTAGCTTGGCTAAATGGTCATGGAAATGACAATGAAAACATCGACACTTATACAGAATTTACCAAAGATATAGATACTGTCTTAATGGGGTGGAATACTTCTCATCAGGTTGTTACTGAACTTTCTCCGCAAGAATGGGTATATAATAAATTTACAACTTATGTATTAACACATAAAGAGTGCAATTCTTCCCAACAAATTCATTTTACAAGTGAAAATCCTGTTTTATTATTGGAACGGCTAAAACAAGAAGCAGGAAAGGATATTTGGATTTGTGGCGGAGCAAATCTTGTTCAGCAGTTGGTAAGCAAAAATATGATTGATAAATATTACATTTCTGTTATTCCTACTCTGTTAGGAAATGGGGTTCGTCTTTTGGGCAACATAGACAGGGAAATAAAGTTAAGGCTTTGTAAAACACAGACTTATAACGGAATAACCGATTTGATTTATATGCGTAGATAACTAGAGAGAAACAGAAAAGCTGTTAAACCGACGGAGCGATCCGACCACGTTGGCGGGAAAATCCTTAAGATTTTTCCGCCATGCTTGCAAGGGGGCGGTTCGCTTCGGCGGTTCGGCGAGCTTGCGAGCCGTTCAAAGCCCCCGTTATCTAACAAGGGGGGCACAAAAAACAAGAAACACTATACACTAACAAGCGGAAAACGCTGTATTTATAAGGCAAAACCCCATTTTTACAGTAGTGATATAAATTGTACCTATATCACTATGAAAATTGAATAGTAAATATGAGAAAGACAGTTGATTTCAAAAAATAAGAAATTGATTGTCGTTTTCTTTTGCAGAAATTTAAGTGCAGGCAATTATGGTAGTTGTCGTAATTGCTGTCAGCTCAGTGTTTATCACTGATGGTGTGAAAGATTTACGGTTGGAGATGTTCAATAAGATTATTGGTGCTTAATTATTTTTATTGTAGTGCTGATATGAGAATGTTATAATTGGGGTATAAAACATACAAATAAATTTGCTGAAAAATGAGGTATCAAAATATGGAAAATGAATTACTGGAAAACTTAGGAAGACTTCACACAACTGAACTTGGCGTTATTAGAATTAAAAAGAACTTATCTTTGAATGTAGAAAATGTAATTGAATGGTGCAAAGAAAAAATTAGCCTTTCTAATGCGGAAATCACAAGAAAAGGAAAAAACTGGTATATAACGATTGATAATTGTATTATAACGGTAAATGCGTACAGTTATACCGTTATCACTGCTCACAAGGTAAAATGATAAATTTTTCTATAAAGGAATTAAACGCATTTGCAGTTATTGGGCAGGAAGTAGAACTGACTAATTATCAAAAAAAGAATATTCAGATTAGTACACAGTTTTGGAGAAAGTTTAACAGTAGTTTGAAAAAAGCGTATCTTTCACAATCAGGAAATTGGGTAAAATATGCTTTTATGGAAAGAAGAAATGGAAAACTTTATTATTTCTGTTCTATTCCCCAAAGAACCATTACCCCAGAGGGCTTTCTGTATAAAGAAATACCGTCTTATAAATATTTGGTTGTGGAGCATATTGGTGCTATGGATAAAATATATGAAACTTATGGCAAGATTTATGAAGAAATTATTCCTAGTACATCGTATATTCCTATAAAAGATATTATCCTACACTTTGAAAAATACGATTATCGTTTTCATTGGAATAGTGATAATTCAGTTATTGAAATTTGGATACCTATTCAAGATTAGAAGCAATTTTATATCCATACACACAAAGCAGTTAGTCTTAGGATTGACTGCTTTTTCTATACAGATTTTTAATGACAGGCAATTATCAATTATGGTAGTTGCCTTTTTTGATTGGAGGAATTGAAGAATGAATGATAAAAACTTTATTGAAGAACTAAGACAAAAGCGTGAGGAATACGGAGTAACACAAACAAGGCTTGCTGTTGCCTGTGGTATCAGCCGTGAATATTACAACCGCATTGAAAAAGGAAAACAGCCATTGAATGACGAATTAAGAGAAATCATAGAAAAACAGATTGAGCGTTTCAATCCGCAAGAACCACTATTCTTATTGATTGATTACTTTCGTGTCGCTTTCCTACTACGGACGCATTGGCGATTATCCGTGATGTATTACAACTGAAATCTAATTACATGCTTTATGAAGATTATGGAAAATACGGATATGAAAGCAAATATGTACTTGGCGACATCAATATCATGTGTTCCATGCAGGAGCATTTAGGTGTTTTATTGGAACTGAAAGGCAAAGGCTGTCGGCAAATGGAATGTTATCTGCTGGCACAGGAACGCTCATGGTATGACTTCATGCTGGATTGTATGACGGCTGGTGGTGTGATGAAACGGCTTGATTTGGCTATCAATGATAAAGCAGGAATATTGGATATTCCAAAGTTAAAGGAAAAATACAAGGCTGGCGAATGTATGTCCTACTTCCGTATGCAGAAAGATTACAGCGGTACAGAAAAATGCGGTAGCGATTTACCAAAGAATACAGGAGAAACCTTATATCTCGGTTCAACAAGTAGCGAATTATATATGTGTGCTTATCAGAAAAATTATGAGCAGTATGTCAAGAATGGCACAGAAATTGAAGATACGGAGATTAAGAACCGTTTTGAAATACGCATGAAGAACGAACGAGCCTATTATGCGGTTGTAGATTTACTGACCTATCGGGACGCTGAACGCACCGCTTTTTCTATCATCAATCATTATGTCCGCTTTGTTGACAGAGAGGACGACAAGCCAAAAAGTCAATGGATAACAAATGATGATTGGGCATGGTTTGTAGGGGAAAACAGAGAGCCGATACGCTTAACCACAAAGCCAGAGCCTTACACTTTACAAAAAGCGTTGCATTGGCTACAAAGACAAGTCGCACCAACCATAAAAATGGTACAGGCATTAGACAGAGAAAATCGTACAACGATACTGAAAGATATGATTGAGCAGGCAGAACTAAAAGACAAGCATAAACATTTATTACAATTAGAGAAATCAACCATAGAAGAACGTATAGATACCGCTGTTCCACAAGAGAATGACGGTATTTTTTAATGTAATTGAAAAATTTCAGATTTAGTCAGCAAAGAGCTGTTTTCATTCCCTATGTGAAGTGAAAGAAGAAAAATAAATTTTTTATTAAATCTGCAACAAAATGGCTACTTGCGTACAGATATGGTGCGAGAAAAGGAAATCTAAACTTTTTTTGAAAATAGGTCATTAAATCGGGGCTTGCTGTCCCTATATGAAGTGAAAGAAGAAAAAAGTTTTGAAAAAATGACGGAAATTCGTGATTAGTGGACAGTCTTCTGTGAAAAGAGGAAAAACATCATCATTTTGTATTCAAACAGGCATTAGCAGTTGAGTGTTGATGTGAAAAGATGAAAATACTTTGTTCTCAACTTAACAATTTAAGGTTTCCGTTCCCTATATGGTGCAAAGAAAATATTTCATTCTATTGTTGGCAGTAACGGTATGGTTTGGGTAGTTAGGGTGTGAAAAGGAAAATATTCTTTTTTCATCATCAACTTAGCAAAATGACATTTTCTATCCCTATATGGTGCATGAAAAGAAGTTAAAATTTTTCCATTTAAACTTAGCAAATGGACGTTTGCTGTACAGATAGTAGTGAAAAAGGAGAAAATCAACCGTTGATTGCCAAAATGAACCGTTCCATTTGTACTAATAATGGAAAAAGTTTTGGATTTTGGTTACGTTTCTCCTCTTTTCCAACGCGATATATAGGAAAGACGATTTTTTTCTTTCAATCGTTCTTTGACAACTGAATAAAGCTATTCAATACGTTTGACAGACAGCTAGCCGTTGAAACAAATACGCCACGACCTTTCCCCTGCAAGAGCGAGCGAAAACCTATTTGTGTTCTTGTAAAAGATTTGTCCTCTTTTATCGCCATGACCTGTACTGTCAGATAATGATACTCCCGTACAGCCACAGCTTGAGCATTAAGAGCGTCGCACGCAATGGGTACGGCTACATAAGAACTATGCAGAGGTGGAACTCCTGTGGGCTATGACAAAAGCCGTTGAATTGCTTAGAAAGATTTTACAGAAAGGGGGTATGTGTTATTGATAATGCTGTAAAAACAATTCAAAAGAAAAATGGCAAGTGTGGCATTGGCAACAGAGGAAAGACAAAGATTGTAGTAAAAGAGCATTTTTCCGAAAAGGGCAAAACAATGGAAGAACTTCTAACTGATGTCATGCTGGAAAAAGCAAAGCAGACAATCGCATAAAATCGGTGCAGTTGTAAGAAATAGATTGAATGACAAAAAGTACCCGTGTTATACTTTACTTGCAAGCAGGTATTGTAAACACGGGTTAGTTATAAAGGAGGATAACTGACAATGAAACAACAGATTTACAATACTGCACTTTATCTTAGGTTAAGCCGAGATGATGAATTACAGGGCGAAAGTTCCAGCATTACCACACAGAGAAGTATGTTGCGTTTATATGCAAAAGAACATCATTTGAATGTCATTGATGAATATATTGATGACGGCTGGTCGGGAACAAATTTTGACAGACCGAGTTTTCAAAGAATGATTGAGGATATAGAGGCAGGAAAAATCAACTGTGTTGTAACGAAAGACCTTTCCCGTCTTGGCAGAAATTATATTATGACAGGACAATATACAGAATTGTATTTCCCTAGTCATAATGTCCGCTACATAGCGATTGATGACGGTGTAGACAGCGAAAAAGGCGAAAGTGAGATTGCACCATTTAAGAACATCATCAATGAATGGGTGGCAAGAGATACAAGCCGTAAAGTCAAATCAGCATTTAAGACAAAGTTTGCGGAGGGGGCTCATTACGGTGCTTATGCTCCGTTAGGATATAAGAAACACCCTGACATCAAAGGAAAACTGTTGGTTGATGATGAAACAAAATGGATTATTGAAAAAATCTTTTCCCTAGCCTATCAAGGTTACGGAAGTGCAAAAATCACAAAGCAGTTAAGAGCAGAAAAAGTTCCGACAGCGTCATGGCTAAATTTTACAAGATACGGTACTTTTGCACATATCTTTGAGGGAAAACCCGAAAGTAAGCGTTATGAGTGGACGATTGCTCATGTCAAGGCGATATTGAAAAGTGAGGTTTATATCGGAAACAGTGTTCACAATATGCAGTCTACGGTATCGTTCAAGAGCAAAAAGAAAGTGCGTAAGCCCGAAAGTGAATGGTTTCGAGTAGAAAACACTCACGAGCCGATTATTGACAAGGAAGTGTTCTATCGTGTGCAGGAGCAGATAAAATCAAGACGCAGACAGACAAAGGAAAAGGCAACGCCGATTTTTGCAGGGCTTGTCAAGTGTGCGGATTGTGGTTGGTCTATGAGATTTGGAACGAATAAGACAAATAAAACGCCTTACAGTTATTATGCTTGCAGTTACTACGGGCAGTTTGGCAAAGGTAATTGTTCTATGCACTACATTCGTTATGATGTGCTGTATCAAGCCGTATTGGAACGCTTGCAGTATTGGGCTAAGGCAGTACAGCAGGACGAAGAAAAGGTATTGAACAAGATACAGAAAGCTGGCAATGCAGAGAGAATACGGGAAAAGAAGAAAAAGGCAAGTACATTGAAGAAAGCCGAGAACAGACAAAATGAGATTGACCGTTTATTTGCGAAAATGTATGAAGATAGAGCCTGTGAGAAGATAACAGAGCGAAATTTTGTGATGTTGTCCAGCAAGTACCAAAAAGAACAGATAGAACTGGAACAGCAGATAACAAGCCTAAGAGAAGAACTAAGTAAAATGGAACAGGATATGATAGGTGCTGAAAAGTGGATTGAGTTAATCAAGGAATATTCCGTACCAAAGGAACTGACAGCACCATTATTAAATGCCATGATAGAAAAAATCCTCATACATGAAGCAACAACGAATGAGGATAACGAAAGAATACAGGAAATTGAGATATATTACCGATTTATTGGAAGAGTTGAGTAATCAACAAGAGTAATATTTTTAACTAAGGGAAACCGGGGAATCCCTGCCGGATATCGAAAGGTGCAAAAGGCTCGCAGATATCTTTGGCGTGACGGTGGATGACCTGATCAATTATGAAAAAAAGGATTCTCTTGGCTTAGAAGTTCCACCGAAGGGAAAACACATTTTCGGCATGGTAAAAGTAGGTGAGAAAGGTCAGATCGTGATCCCGGCAAAAGCCAGAAAGATATTCGATATCAAGCCCGGAGATAATCTCATTGTGCTTGGTGATGAGGGGCAGGGCATTGCGCTGATCAAGGAAAAAGGACTGCTTGATCTTCTGAAAGCCGCAAGGGAAGAACATTAAAAAACTTCCCACATATCGCAGGAAAACCGGATATGTGGGAAGTTTTTTAATGTGTTTTCGGTTGATATAATTGGTCTTATATTTGGAGTAAATAATTTTCTGGCTGCTGTAGAGTCCATAGTATCCGGAAAGCATGTAGCTGAATGCAACGGCAAGCAAAAAGTAAGGCATGCCGTCATAGCCGAACAACTCAAAGCTGATGAGCAGGGCAGTGATCGGGCAGTTTGTCACACCACAGAAAACTGCAGCCATGCCGACTGCCGTACAGAGGGTCGGTGAAAAGCCTGACAGGTTTCCAAACAGACAGCCAAATGCCGCTCCGGTAAAAAACGATGGAACAATCTCGCCACCTTTAAATCCGGCACCTAATGTTAAAGCAGTAAAGAGCATTTTCATAAAAAAGGCTTCCGGGCGGACCGTACCGTCAATACACTGTTCAATGATATTGATTCCCGTACCGTTATAATTCTGGTTGCCCACAAGCAGCGTTAAAATGAGTACGAAACATCCACCGGCGAAAATGCGCACATAAGGATTTTTGAAAAACTTCTTATAAAGGTGTTCTGACTGATGCAGCATGACACAGAAAATAATGCTGACACCGGCACATAGAATCGCAAGGACAGAGATTTTTACAGCACTTGTGATCTTAAAAGCAGGAATCTGGCCGATCAGGAACATTTCCTGTGAGACACCAAAGAATTCTGCAACAGCATGTGCGACCAGTGAGGAGATCACGCACGGGACTAACGCCGCATAATACATAACGCCGACACTGACAACTTCCATGGAAAAGACAGCCGCAGCCATCGGTGTGCCAAACAATGCAGAGAATGCGGCGCTCATGCCGCACATGATCATAATGTGTTTGTCTTTTTCATCAAAGCGGAACAGTTTTCCAAGACCGTTTCCGATACTTCCACCGAGCTGTAACGCAGCACCTTCACGTCCGGCAGAACCACCAAACAGGTGGGTGATGAGTGTGGAGATAAAAATCAGCGGAGCCATGCGAAGCGGCAGATCTTCATCGGAATGTATCGCAGATAATACAAGGTTGGTTCCGGTATCTTTTTCATCATGAAGCAGGCGGTAACATCCGACGATCAGGATACCACTCACCGGGAGCAGAAAAATAAGCCACGGGTTTTTGGTTCTGGTCAGTGTGACCACATACATGCCGAAATAGAAGAGTGTGCCAACACCCCCGACAAGCAGTCCGGAGACGATGGAGAAAAGCACCCATTTGGCAGAGGTTTTTATTCGTTTGAAATCATGTTGTAATTTATGACGGATCAGTTCTTTCATATGTTCTTTCCACTTTCCCTTTTGATCAGAATGAAACGGCAGTGCCCAGATTTCATTTCCATAATATTATAGTAGCATTTCAAAAAATCTTTTTCAATGTAAAACATCATTGCATTCTAATTTCATGAAATAAAAGCGGCAGGGCAGAAAGTAATACTTTGAGCAAATTTCCACCAGAAAAATGAAGAATAAGAAAAAAGTATCTTGCTGATATACAATTTACACAAAAAACAAAAACAAAAATTATGAAATATAGAGAAGATAACGATTCAGTATTGCTTTTTTATGAAAAAAGAATATAATACAATTATCAACTGAAAACGTTACCGAAAACAATACCGAAAATGTTACCGGGAACATTTCAGCGAAGTGGCAGAGTGCCAGAACAATCATTGCACAATACAGATGTGCAGAAAGTATACGGGAGGAAACGACATGAAGAGAAAAGTTTTATCAGTAATGCTTGCTACAGCAATGACAGCAACTTTATTTGCAGGATGCGGCAGTGATGCTTCCAATGCAGACAGTGCAAACAGTGCAGATGCAACAGCAAGTACAACAGAAGCAGGAGATGCGAAAACAGATGCAGCAGCATCCGGAAGTGGTTCCGTTTATTATCTGAACTTTAAACCGGAACAGGATCAGCAGTGGCAGGATCTGGCAGCAAAATACACAGCAGAGACCGGAACAGAGGTTACAGTTATCACGGCTGCAGATGGT
>ERZ859980.1277-NODE-1277-length-10409-cov-1.435291_pt1 | contig 10409 bp, 15 predicted proteins | sample MGYA00509984_ERZ859980 | MGnify/ENA primary metagenome ERZ859980 (study PRJEB30046, sample SAMN00715173) | human gut metagenome | study: EMG produced TPA metagenomics assembly of the A metagenome-wide association study of gut microbiota in type 2... | reverse complement strand
AAAATATTGAGGAATAATTAGTTGTAAATACTATTAAAGTTAGGATGAACAATAATGTTATTTGGGTGAGATTTAATATATACATAGCATTGTGTATTTTTACAGTTTTATAATCTTTGCGCAAGCCTCGCAAGTCGTTCTTTCAACAATTCGCCATACTTTTCTTTTAATTCAACACTTAGGAAAGAGTTTTGAATGACAGTTTCAAACTTGGGCAATAGTTTGATGTACTTATTTATCAATCGTTCTACAATTACATTCTCTATACCCAGCGTGGCTGCTGACCTAATAAAATCCTCTCTTTGAAGTTTTTTCTTCCGACCATTCAAGGTTAAAGCCAACTCTTCGTCATCCTTTGGATTGATGATAGCCGCATTTAGCAAATCGTAAGCAGGGGTTAAACGTATCTTATCCGCCACCTCATACAAAAGAAGTTTTTCAAGTGCATATCGTTATTCCCTGTCAGCCAAGAGAACAAGACCAACTCGAAGAAATTGGTAACATCCATTTTAGGTAAAGACGAGTATTTCAAAACAGCCTTGCCGATACGTTCATAACTACTTTTGTATTTATGCTCCGTTTGTCTTTCAGTCAGTTGGCACATATCTTCCATCGCAATCTTCTCTCCGGCAGAAGTCCTGTCAATCCGACGGGTAAGGTAGATAGCGTATTATCTGCCATCCGCATCAGCGTATGAGGAACTACCTCAATACGTGCCACCTCTGCAAGGTGCATGGTTAAATCCTCGACTTCAGGCATCATTTCATATCGCGAAGTCTGTGGTTTACAAATATAACCGCCCCATAGCCCTACAATAGTCAATCGTTTGCTGCCCTCACACTCCTTCAAATGCAAGGATAATTTCGGCTGAACACCGGTTAAAGAGGTTTGGTCTTGAATGATTTGCAGAGCAAGTTGATCAAGTTGTTCTGTCGTATAATCAAGAACAGGTAATATTGCTGTTCCGAAGAACTTCTTTATGCAAGCCGTGTGCATATCCTTCTCCCCTTTTAAAAGCGGACGATAACAATATAAGCAATTACACATGGCTTCCCTCCTTTTCTTCCAAAGGGATTACGCTTACTGCTCCGATACAATCCTTGCAGCATGTCAGCAACAACGACATCCGATCAAGAATACTGATGTCTGTATTCCGCAATGCAACATCTAACAACCATCCTTCAGGAATCAAACCATCGAAAAACGGGAACAGCACAGGACTTGTATACGCTTCCTCCTGTAAAGGCAATGTCAGACTAACAGCCTTTGCCTTTTCAAGAGAGAGGTATTCCGGTAAATAGCGGAATTCATATCCGGCATCGTTTTCTGTCAGAATACCAGCCAATTGGTCTTTGTAAAATATATGGGCTTGTTTCATTGATTATCAGTTTTAGAAGTGGCAACCATTTCATAATTGAAGAAATCAAGGAGCTGATTCACCTTATCGAGACGTAACGTTTCCTTTCCTTGCTCAAGGTTTCGCACAAAACGCAATCCCACTCCCGACTTCAACGAGAGTTCTTCTTGCGTCAGATTATATTGCTTTCGCAACATTTTGACCGTAGTAGAAAGATTATTCATAACATCATGTTTTAAAATTTTACAATAAAGGCTGCGCCTCGGAATAAATCAAACAAGTTTGATTCTTCACTCGGTTTGCACTTTATTTATACCTTTTCGGGTACAAAGATAATATAAGTATCCAATATTATATCAGTATGGGTATAATTCGTTATTCCATCACAGCAATTATATCAGATAGGGTATGATTCAATGAGGATTGAGACATTTATATTAAGGCTAAAAACAAGTACAATGCATATGGTTTCACACTTTTTCAAGGAATAAATCAGATTTGTTACACTTTTCCCAACGAATCACCTCCATTACACAACATTGTTTCAAGCGAATCACGCAACTTTATCTCCGTATTCATATAACCTAATAGAGGAAAGAAAAGAGATAGCTTTCCAAGCAAAATACTTTTATTTTATCCTATAAAGTTCTCCTTTATCGTTGAGTTTAAAATTAAATTCTCTAACTGGTGGTATTCCTTCAGCGGTATTAGCGAATATTTTTAACAATGGTTCTTTTGAATCTGAAGCTAAAGTCGCAATATAAAAATCTTTTATATGAGGCTCATTTTTTATGCTTTCCAAAGCCTCTATAAACTTATCTTTATACAATAAGATTTCTTCTTCACTAACACAACTATTCCGAAGTAATTTATCCACGTCATAATCAATGCAATTTACAATATATTTGTCCGCATTCGCATATTTATCTTCAATTTTTAATGGAACAAACTTGTATGTTTTGTCAATCAATTCCATTTTATAATATGACAGTCCTCTACCTTTCATAGTATCCATTATGTGGTCAATCTGTTCTTTTTGCATTCTATATCCAAAATAAATCCCAGTAATTGCCCTATAATCAATATCAAACAAACCTTTTCCTTCAACAATTAAACGATGCTCTTCCTCATGCTTCCACGAAAGCGATTTTGTCCCCAGAAAAGTCTTTAAAGTCTGAATAATGTCTTTACTATGAAGTATAGTTAAATCCGCGATAGGGACATTTCGAGAATAATCAAAATCAAAAATAGCTTGAAAATTCTCATTGTAATTTAGAAACTCTTTGAGTATATCAATGTCATATTCTATGGCGAATCCTGTATACCCACCACCATAATAAGCCCACAATAATTCATTGGTCACATTGTTACTTAGGGAATAAATCCCTATTTGGGCAAATTTTTCGAGCAATTCTTGATACTGCTTTTTAACATCTCCAGAAAACTGCTTAAACGCTTCAATCAATGAAATTATTTTATAGTCATTACAAAAGCCTTCTGTTGGATCATTTAATTCACTTTTTGTCGGAAGATAGATTTGATTATTTGCAAGAGTGTTTACATCTCTATCAAATATTGATTTCCCATCTTTATCAAAGACTCCTATGCCACCTCTGTATTTATAACAATTTCTCATATTTATATTTCCAATTTTCGAATAATATCGACCTCATTTTAATACCTACAATCAAACAAAATACGCTCCTATATATTTCTCCATTTTTTCAAAGACTTCAATCACTTCTTTCTCATTCAATCCAACTTTTACAGCCACTGCAAATAAATCCTCCTTTGTTGGTTCGATACTATCGTTAATTGAAGTAGTATGGAATCCATTGATACCATCACTTGGCAAAAGGTCGTATGCAGGAGCAAAATGCCAATCGCCATCACGATAGATAAAAGCAAAATTCTTTGCGTGGTCATCTTTGTTATCAATCAAGTAGTTGAATACCATAAGACGATACACTTTCCACATTTCCGCCACGCTATGTGTCAGAGTTGCGCATACTTGAAATATGTGAGTGTAGTCTATGCTTGGCAAACGATAGTCTGCCCCGATAAGTCCGGCAATGCTTACAACGTGTAATTTACCGTTTGAGGTACGGTCAAAACGCTCTACTCCGAAATATTTTTCCTCAAACAGTCGTGTTTCTGGCATTTCAATTCCGCATTTCTTTGCAAGAAGCGAATAATTGTACTCATCAACACCGATACGTTTTGAATCTCTCTTCGCACGAAACTTTACCAACCATTCTTTATCTTCAAAGCGAGTGAAAATTTTCGGTCTGGCCCACCTGGAGAACCACCTCTATATTGAAATTCCTCGATTCCCTCACCAGTGTAATCTTCACTATCAAGAATCTGTTCAGCGTTCAATGCCAACTTCTCGAAATCCGTATACTCTTGTTTCGATACAACACTCTTGTCAGGACGAAACTCCAACGCACCACGCCCTGTCGAACCAACTAACGCCAGACGTTCAAGCAATGATAATGTACGTGGATTGATTCCCTTCTGCTGCAAATACCTATCAAGGATCAGCAGCCCCCAACCATCTGGTAGACAATCGTCAAAAGCACCGAATCCTCCCTCGAATGGACGGGGTCTTGCAACAAAGACCCCGCTGCGCAATGGTAATTCAAATGGAGATATGGAGAAGCCTGTATTGAGCCATTCAGCCGAATACTCAAATGCACATAATCCCTCTTTGGTCAAAGCCAAACGACCGACCACACGACTATCGTAAATAACTTCTATCTGTTTTATATTATTCATATTACTATAATATTAACACATTATTATTTATATACTCTATAAAATTGGAGGGGATTAATCCCATGCGATTGTTAGCTGGTACGTTTCAGGTTGTGCTTCCAAAGATTTCTTTCCATCTTTTGAACTAAAAGGAGATTCAATAATTGATACTTTCCCATCATGATATATCGCAAGATCATAATTTTCACGATTATCCAAAGCAAATTGATACTCCAAACAAGACATCAAAAAGGTAGTTCCATTTTTAACTTCAAGATACCTCATGTCTGTTTTCGAAGTCCCTTTCTTTCTATATGTTATATCGTAATGTAAATTATCATCACCACTTTCTTTATTAAGTATTTTCGAACAACCATAAACATCCTCATATTGTTCAGAAGATTTCATTGCCTCAAATGTTTTTATTTCAGCATTCTTTCCTGCCTGATATTTTGACCTGTCAGACTTATATCCATTTTGAAATTTACCCTTATTAGTATTCTTCATATCGGACTTTAAATCACGCAACACACTATGGCATCTGGCAATCTCTATCACAACTTTATTTGTGTCATCATCTAGACCTCCTTTCTTGCGAAGAATTGAATCCGTATCATCATATTTTTTCATTTGTAATCTAAACAAATCTTCCAATCCTTTGAATTTCGCAATAAGGGCATCTATTTGATTAAGACTTCCTTCTGACATATGAAATTCATCAAGAATCTTTTCATATTCTGGCAAAATTGCAGTAGGGATATCGGTCACCTCATCATCGCAATCATCAAGAGAAAAATTAAACTTTCTTTGAACCAGTTCATACATAATCTTTTCAAGATCATCATTACCAATCAGTTCCTGTTTTATTTCGTTTACTTTACCTTCAAAAAACGGCTCATTGAAAGACAGGCATTTATCCCGATAATCTTCTATATAAGATAATGCATCTTGCCTATTCCAAGATATCATATTTGAAGTCTTATTATATAAATAGTTTTTATATTTCCCAAAACATTTTTTCTGTACTGCCATAAAAAATTCCTGATAAAAATCTTTAAGGCCATCATCTCCTAATATTGAGCAATCGTCCACTTTCATACTAAGTAGCAGCTTGTACTTTTCATAGGGACCAAGAACTTCAATGCCTGTATACGTCTCCGGTAAATCAAGGTGTGGATATATACCACAGATGAATTCTCTTGCATCGGTAATATGCTCTGCCAATTGCGATAAGTCAATTTTTATGCTTTGAGAATCAGAATATGACTTCCAGAAAGCTTGCTCATATTCACTAAGTCCTAAGCTTTTAAGTGTCAAACTCCAGACTTCCGGTGCGATGTCCTTTTTAGTGATGTACTCTATATAATGAATGTCGTGAGTAATAATATTTCTAAAATAGTTAGCCATAGCATTGCTTGTCACCTTTAAAGCCATGCAAACGGCCTCATTAAGATTCTCGCAAAACACAGGGTCGAAAATAGCATTGGTACAATTATGATGAGATGAACATATATGAAAGTGCATTCCACTATTCTCAAAAGAAGTCAAGATATCGCCTTCTTTCATACAATGCAACTCTTTGTTGAACTTATATTGTGCGGAAGTATAAATGTACAGATTATTGCACAGACCTTTCAATGCACTTACCGACTGACGAATAAGCCCCAAATTCTTTATGTCATCACCAATTCTAAACGCAAGGAAATACTTGATTCTATCTGAAAGATATTTTTTCATCTCTTTCAAAAGACCGTCATTATTGACTTGATTGCTGAATGATATATCTACATTCTTAGCCAATTTTACGCCAAATATCTTTGAAACAGAATCCTCTCCCACACGATTGCCAATTTCCAGTTTTGGAAGTGTTGCCAGTATAGCTTGTGGAAGCTGATCATTATCCCAATAATAAACTTCTCCAACTGGCTTCCACTCCAGCCGTCCTTTTTCTCTTGCCCATACATGCGTAAGGCACTTCTCTCTAATTTTATAAAACACCGATTCATCTTCATTTTTTTCCTAATAGCCTCCCTTAATTCTTTATATCGTTTCTGAACACCAGAAGAATCTACCTTTTGAGATAAAAGTTCATATAATTGTTCCGTGGAAAAGCTACCAATGTTTGTCTGTGCTCCCAATGTGACAAGAAGTGGATTAATTTGGGTTATTCTGTCAATAGACAGTTCTTTTTCCAAGTAATTGTAATCTATGCCACATCCAAAATTTGTGGATTGAATCACAGAATACTGGAGTGGCAAGAATTGAGCAGAGGATTTTAACGAATATGCAGAGAAACTACAACGAACAGTTTCCGATTTTTTGGAACGGAAAAAGAGGCTGATACTCTTGTCCATTATATCTGACAATACCCTTTCATCTTTCAAAATGAGTCCAAGTGCTTCAGACAAACTAAACATTGATAGATATTCGGCATCCGGCACATAAGAATAATTGTATTCTTTCGATGTTTTGTTATATTGGTCAAAATTATCACAGTAGTAATTACCTATCTGAGATTTATTATTATCGTTTCTTACGTCATTCAAATATTCCTGATTTCTACCAAAATAAACGTGGCGAGACGGAACTCGTTGTGATACACCAAGAATTTTATATAAGAAGTGTGATGCTTCTTCTTCTGTTTTAGCACTTAAAATATCTTTCCATTCAGACAAAGAATATAACAACAACCATTTGCCATCTATTTTTTCAAACAACTCACGAGAGAATGTTGGTTCGTCAAGGAGTAAAGAACAAGAATTCGTCCGTTCTCCTAAGCGATTTAGCAAATGTAAATCCGAAGTGAAAGCCGTTGCGTCCTTTGTCGGATTATCAAATTCCCACTTCATCACTTCACACATGCCTTCACAATCCATATCTTTAGCAGACCATAACTCTATTTTTTTACGAATAGCGGAATGATCCCCATTTATTACCGAAGTTACTTTTTGTAACCTTTCCGTCACTTGACGAATCTGTAAGTTCCATTTTTCCTGAAGTAGATTGATAAGTTTAGAATCAACGGACTTAATAGATAAGCATTTGGGCAGGATAGTATTTCCCGACATACTAAGCACATAGCTGGATTGTCTTTATCTCCATCTATAATCTCACCATTTGCATCGATAAGAATACTCATATTTTTGCTATTAGAACCACAATCCACAATAGCATCAATAAAGTCAACTCTATCTTCAAGAAGTAGTTTTTTGTTTGCTATGACTTGTATATCATCAACAATGCCGTCCAACCAAACATTAATCTTCTCTAAAACATAATCGGACAAATATCTACTAGACGAAAATATACCCTGATCAATAGGAAGCAGATGATTCTTCAACGAAGTTTCTTGATATATTTCCGGCTTTGCCCCTAAAAGCCAACTGGCTAATTTATCACCAAGCCTAATCGTGGAATCAATAGAAGAAAATGTTGAGTTTATCCGAGGTAGAATCTCTGCACTTCCCAGATTCGATTTGATTGATTCAGCTAATGTAGATAACATCGCTGTACTTATATCGGCACATGCAAAATTCAAAATACTAAAAGGACCCCAGTTATTACCTTTCAGTAAATTATGATTGACCAAATTCTCGGATAACTTCACAGCAACTTCTCCAAGTTTCTTTAATACAGTTTTATTTTGTTCCGAATTGACCAAATGATTTCTGGAGGCGTTTAATTCAAATGTGCCATGATAAATCGCAGGAACAGTTAATCGAACTTGAGTCGGAAAATATGAATACATATAATGCTCATTATTAAAATCTGCCATTGGATAAGCCACTCCTACCTCGAATGATCTATCATCGGACTGATATTTGCTTACTGCAAAACATATATTGTTACCATTATCACTGATTGTAATCTTCTCAAGACCTTCATCAATAACCTCTGCTCTGTTTCTTTTAATAACTCGTTTTTTACCCTTGTTGTCAATATCAATACGTTCAATACTCCTTAGAAACAATAAAACCGAGCAAGGAAGAGAAGACAATTTAGAATCAATATCAGAAACTACAGATTGGTCTTTACAAAGAATCTCTACATCAGTAGTACAAGTTCCATTGATGTCAAAACAATCTTGTTTTGTGATGTTGTCACAATTTATTTCGGGAATGGACAATATTGGTAATGGCAAATTATTGGGACGTTCTCTTTCAAAATCGTTTATATCCTTCTGTGTTAGTGCTCCATCCTTAAGTCCTCTATCTTTTATCATTTTCCACTCTCGTTTGGCTATATCTTCACTAAATGAACATTGAACTCCATTGGAATGAATAATTATCTTGTCACTCCAATTAAGTAAAGAACGAAAACCAAGCCCCTTATTTCCAATAGGTCGTACAGCCGCATTCTGGTACGACTCTTTTGTTTTTGTTGAAAGGAATGAGCCATTATTGATAACAGACCTCCTTCAGTAAAAGGCCTGTTTCCCCAGTTCTTTATATGAAAATGATTGTCATCGGTTAAAACCAATTCGACTTTAGGAGAACCTTCATCATCCGCATTCTGAATCATTTCATACAATTCACGCCCAGAATATTCCTGTTGCATATCCAGTTCAATCTTTTTGTCTTGACGAATGCGTGAACTATTAAATGACAATTGAGAAAGATATTCTCTTTTATTAATCATTAGACAATCACTTTCTTTGGTTATAAAATTCCTATTCATTCTTCTTCCCTCTTTTACGTGTAACACTTTGCTCATTCAATACATCATCAAGAGTCTGATACTGCTTTTGCGCAAAAAGAGCATCAAAGTCAGTAAGTGCATTCAAGGCGAATCCGACTTGAAGCAAACCTTTCAAAGAAATTTCTCCAGTCTGCTCAAATCTGCGATAAGTGGCGAACTTGACTCCTGCCCTTGCTGCCAATCCTTCTTGAGTTAAGTCCAATTCAAGCCTCCGAGCCTTGACTCTTGCTGCAATCTGCAAAGCAATATCACTAGGATTTGAAATAGTAAAAGCTACTATATTATTCATAGTTGTCATATTTACCAATCAACAAACAAAATATTATTCAATACAAAAATACGATTTATTCTTGAACATACCGCCAAATTCAGAGTTTATTTGTTCTTCAAAATGAAAACCACCTTTACTTTATCCTCGTATTGATATATACGTGTATTAAAGTAAAGCTAACAGAGGGAGAAAAAAGATGGCTTCGCCAAAACCAAACCGAATCAGACCTACAGACTCTTTTGGCTGCGAAAGAATCTCAGAAACCGAACTAAAAAGCAAAGCAATATTCGCCCTTGCCAAGCTACAAAAACCAACCCCAAAATCCGTTGAAGAATCCGTGAATCTACCTTCCATTTTGCAGCCCGAATCGGCGAAATAATCACCGATATGCCTTATCTTTGCGAACTGGAGGTTTCGGAGCAAAAGAGAGCCATTTTCCTCTTTTTCCCTCCGTTTGAAGACAAACTAAGGTTAAAAGTGTTAAATCTTCGATTTTCGGCAAAAAAACAAGTAATTTTTTGACCCTTCTATCTTTTAAGCCATAAATTACTGATAATCAACTGGCATAATATGCTGCATCGGTAAGTAAACATCTGATTATCAAATAGTTGAATTAATTATAATCGATTAATATGGCGCTCTTTACGGGCGCCTTTTTTGTTGCTCAAGTATCGTTGATAACCGTTGCTAAGCCTTTTTACGCCATTTTTTGTACCTCCTGTGTACCTCACCACGAAAATCTGAGGATTATCGTTGGCAAGGTCGTGGAGAACTTTTACGCCATTTTACGGGATTTTACGGAGTTATACAAAAATATTGGAGAAATAAGGAGAAATAACATGAGTAGCAACATTGAAATCAGACGAATCTGTGCGTGGTGCAAGCAAGAATTCATTGCGCATAAAACAACTACAACCTGTTGTTCGCACAGATGTGCAAACCTTCTGTATAAACAGAGAAACGTGAGGCTTCTATTAAGGCTAACAACCAAGTTGTCGAAAAAGTCATCAAGGAGAAGCCGATTGCAAAAATCAGAGACAAACCTATTCTTACTATCACAGAAGCTGCCACATACATTGGAGTAACCCGACCTACTCTTTATGGATACCTGAAAAGAGGTGAACTAAAAGCCTCCCGACTTGGATATAAATTTCTATTGAAAAAGGAAGATATTGATAACTTATTCAATAAGCCTATAGATTTTAAGATTCCGGTCAGAGACAAACCTTCTATTAATGATTTCTACACTACAGCTGAAGTCAAGGAGAAGTATGGCGTAAAGGATTCCTGGATATTTCACATCGCTAAGGAACATAATATTCCACG
>ERZ859980.1276-NODE-1276-length-10417-cov-1.354082_pt1 | contig 10417 bp, 11 predicted proteins | sample MGYA00509984_ERZ859980 | MGnify/ENA primary metagenome ERZ859980 (study PRJEB30046, sample SAMN00715173) | human gut metagenome | study: EMG produced TPA metagenomics assembly of the A metagenome-wide association study of gut microbiota in type 2... | reverse complement strand
TTTACGTCAACTTGTCAAAAAAATAGAAGGTTATATTGATTATTTAAAAACAAATGAGGAATTTACTACAGAATTTTATGACATCGGTGATGGGGTATCTGTAAGTAAAAGAGTAGAAAATGAAAAGTAAATATCTCGTTGTTCCTAATCATAAAAATTTAAAGTCAAGCAACGATTATTGCTTGCTTTTTCCGTTAAAAGGCTTCTGTGTTGGCTTTTTAAATGAGTTTTCACTAGAAGAAATTCCCGATGAAAGCTATATTTATGTCAATCGTCTTTTAGATACAGAAAGTATTTTAAAATTAAAAGAAATTTTGCAAACGAAGTCTTTAAAAGGTATTGTTTTTGAAGATTTAGGAATTTTACAAATTATTTTAGATAATCAATTAACTTTAGAAACCATTTTTTATCCTACTCATGCCATTACAAGTACGAATACTTTAAATGCTTATTTAGATTATGTTAATAGTGCGGTAATATCTCTTGATATCACGAAAGAAGAAACTGAAAAAATGCTAAATTTAGCTAAAGGAGAAGTCTCTTACTATTTATATGGTCCCCTTCCTTATATGTATTCAAGAAGAAGTTTGCTTACCAATTATGAGAAGAATTTCTCTTTAAAAGAAAGTAAAGAAAAAATATTAGAAGATGAAATTACACATAAAAAATTTAGAACGGTTGAAAACGAATATGGCACGGTTTTATTTGATGAAAAACTTTATGATGGTAGAATATTTTTAAATCATCCAAAGATTAAACATTTTATTATTAATACGGAGCGAATGAAGAACCAGTAAGTGATAAGTGGCTTCAAGACTTTTTAGAAGGAAAAGAGTTAGAGAAAAGAACGGATGGTTTTTTAAATCAAAAAACTATTTATATATTGCCACCTAAAAAGGAGGGCTTATGATTGAATTACTCGCTCCAGCAGGAGATTTAGAAAAATTAAAATTTGCTTTACATTATGGAGCTGATGCGGTTTATGTCGGCGGACAAAACTTCAGTTTGCGGGCTAATGCTAAAAACTTTTCTTTGCAAGATTTAGAAGAAGCTCTTTTATTTGCTCATGAAAGAGGAAAAAAAGTTTATGTTACTGTCAATATTGTTTTTCATGATGAGGATACTACGGGATTAAAAGAATATTTACAAAAATTAGCGGATATTCATGTGGATGCGGTCATCGTCAGTGATATCGCGGTGATGAAATTAATTAAAGATGAAAATATTCCTTTAGAAATACATGTCTCTACTCAGGCTAGTATTTTAAATCCTTACGCGGCTTTATTTTATAAAAATTTAGGGGCTACTCGGGTTGTTCTTGCCAGAGAGGCTAGTAAAGAAGATATTAAAGAAATTAAATTAATGACCAACCTGGATTTAGAGTGCTTTATTCATGGCGCTATGTGTACTAGCTTTTCTGGTCGTTGTGTAATGAGTAACGTGGTTACTAATCGGGATGCGAACCGAGGAGGTTGTGCCCAAATATGTCGTTGGACGTTTAAAACCGATGAAGAACCAATTTTTAGCATGACAAGTAAAGACTTAAATATGATTTCAAATATTGAAAGTATGATAAATAGGGGTGTTAATTCCTTTAAAGTAGAAGGACGAATGCGGGGGATTTATTATATTGCCACCGTCATTCATACTTATCGTAAATTAATAGACCAAATAAAAATAATACTTTGGATGAAAGAGAAGTTAGATATGCCCTAGATATTTTAAATCGTTCGGCGAATCGAGATTCCAGTCCTCAGTTTTATGATGGATTACCTACTGAAAAAGAACAATATTTTCTGGACGACAAGAAATATCTAATCAAGATTTTCTTGGACTTGTTTTAGATTACGATGAAGAAGAAAAGATGGTCTTACTAGAACAAAGAAATTATTTTAAAAAAGGTGATATTGTGGAATTTTTTGGCCCTGAAACGGAAACATTTACTTACACCGTTCATACAATATTAAACGATAAAGATGAAGAAATAGAAGTTGCCAATCATCCTAATATGCTTGTTAAATTACCAGTTGACAAGCCTTTACATAAGTGGGACATGATGCGTATAAAAGTGTTTGACAAGAATAATTATTTATAGTATGATGTTGCACGTGAATTTAAAAGAAAGTGAGGCCTTTAGAGATGAATCAAGAAATTATATTGACTCCAGAAGGTTATTTAGAATTAGAAACAGAATTAAACAATTTAAAGAATGTGGTAAGACCACGTGTTATAAAAGATTTGAAAGATGCTCGTGCCCAAGGTGACTTATCTGAAAATGCCGATTACGATGCGGCAAGAGATGAACAAGCTCAAATTGAAGCTAGAATTAAAGAACTAGAATTCAAACTAGAACATAGTAAAATTGCTCAAAAAGATGCAGCTGGATGTGTTTCAGTTGGAAATACGGTTGTTATTTTATATGACGATGGAGAAGAAGATGAATACCAAATCGTTGGTTCTATGGAAGCGGATCCATTCGAAAATAAAATTTCTAATGAAAGTCCAATTGGTGTAGCCGTTATTGGTCATAAAAAAGACGAGAAAGTAGAAGTTTCTAGTCCTAATGGTTCTTATACCGTTACTATTAAAGACGTTAGATAATAATTTAAACTAGGATAATTTTTCCTAGTTTTTTTGATGTATAAAAATAATGTCGTTTTTTAGTGAATTATGCTATAATGTTGTCTATCAAGCAAATGCCACCCAAAAGATTAGGCAGTACTTTTATTGTTGGATTCTGAAGGAGGATATTGATGAGAAAGAAAAAAACAATAAATGGATGGACGTCAGTGCCTTTGGTTTATATATCGCCGTTTTTTTCTTTTTAATTTACATGTTTTTTCAAGCGGGAGTTTCCATATATGAAAAAAGAAGTCCGCTTAAAATGACAGAAGTAACTGTTTTTGATTACAAAGAAATAGAAGATGAAACATCTCCTACCAAAAAAACAAGAGTTTTTGAAAGAACTCTTTCTAATGTGGATAAACAAGAAGAAGTTTTTGCCTTTTATGTAAGTCATAGTTATGTCAAAGTTTACATAGATGATGATTTAGTTTATGAGTTAAAAAATACAAATAAAAATATTTCAACAGTGGGGAATAACTATATTTATTTTCCGCTTTATAAAACCGATATTGGAAAAAGACTAAAAATAGAAATCTCACCCGTGTATGATTACTTTTTAAAGCAAAATATAATTTTTTACCAAGGTTCATGGCAGGGAATTTATACTTATGAAATATATCATAATCTTCCTCAAATATTTTTAGCTTTTCTATGTATTATCATGGGTATTTTTTTATGTTGTCTTGATTTTTATTTTGCTCATAAAAAACAATATGCCAATAAATTGGTTTATTTAGGGTTATTTATTTTAAGTTTAGGATTATGGAAAATATGTGATACAAGAGCAACCCCATTACTCTTTCCTGACATTCCTGTTTTCATTACTTATTTATCCTTGATTATGTTTTATTTAGCTCCCGTCTCTTTCTTAATTTATATTTATTATCAATTTGATGATGAACATTTATCTTTAAAAAGAGTAATTCCCGTAGCTATTTTTATACCAACTATGGCTATGATTTTAGAACTTCTAAATATTTTGGAGTTAAGAGAAGTATTATTATTAAATCACAGTTGTCTTATTCTTTATATCGCTTTACTATTATTTGCTTGTATCAAAGATTGGCAAGATCATAAAAGATTACAGTTTTTCCCTGTTCTAGTAATATCTTTTATCATGGGTGTGTTATTAGATTTTCTAGTTTATTATGTCAAAGGTTCTTCTAGTCAAACGATTTTCCTTTTACTTGCAGTGGTCATAGATGTTATTGCCATGGCAATACTATCTATAAAAAAACTTCATTATCGTTCAGACATTGATGCTTTAACAGGGCTTTATAATAACAATCGTTGTAAGGAAATATTAGAAAATGGTACTTATGAAAAGTTTGGTTTACTTGTCTTTGACTTAAATGGTCTAAAGAAAATTAATGATACTTTAGGGCATACCTATGGTGATCAAATAATTCAAGAGTTTAGTAATCTTTTACAAAAAACTATTCCAAAAAGTTCTTTTGTAGGTCGTTTTGGCGGAGATGAATTCATTGTTATTCTTTATGATGTCACAGAAGAAAAAGTAACATCTTTTCTAGAGAATATGGAAAATAAAGTGACAGAATACAATAAAGAAAATAAAGAAATTTCTATTTCTTATTCGGTAGGGTATGGCATGAGCATGCAAAAAGAAGCAAAAACCATGAAAGAAATATTTAATGAAGCGGATGAGAAAATGTATGAAAATAAAGAAAAATATTATCAAATTCATCATATTACTCCATATCGTTAAACGAAATCCCTTGTTCTTCTAAAAAGAAAAGGTTTTTTTTATGTTATAATATCTTTGACTTAGGAAAGGAGCGTAGAAATGACACCTATTTATCTTTGTATTGATTTAAAAAGTTTTTATGCTTCGGTAGAGTGCCGTGAAAGAGGCTTAGATCCATTAAAAACAAATTTGGTGGTCGCGGATGAATCAAGAACAGATAAAACCATTTGTCTAGCTATTACACCAAGTTTAAAAAAATACGGCTTAAAAGGAAGGGCAAGACTTTATGAGGTCAAAGAGGTTGTTCGTCGCGCTAATTATAAAAGAAGGAAAAAAGGTTTTAAATTAACTAAAAAATCTTATGATGTGAAGAACTTACCAAAAATCCTTATACTGAAATAGATTTTTTGATTGCCAAACCTCGCATGATTTATTATATGAAATACAGTACTAAAATTTTTCAAACTTATTTAGAATTTGTTTCCAAAGAAGATATTTATAGTTATTCGATTGATGAAGTATTTATAGATATCACGTCTTATTTAAAAATGTATCAAAAAACACCTGAAGAACTAGCCACGATGATTATGAAAAGAGTTTATGACAAGACGGGTATCACCGCGACTTGTGGGATAGGTACTAATCTTTACTTAGCCAAAGTAGCTATGGATATTGAAGCTAAACATATGGAGCCAAATGATTTTGGGGTAAGAATAGCCTTTTTAGATGAAAAAACTTATCGTTATAAATTATGGACACATGAACCCCTTACAGATTTTTGGCGAGTAGGAAAAGGTACTCAAGAAAAATTACTAGGCTATGGCATAAAAACTATGGGAGATATTGCTTTATGTTCTCATCAAAATGAAGAGTTGTTATATAAATTATTTGGGGTTAACGCGGAAACTTTGATAGACCATGCCTGGGGATATGAACCTCTTAGTATGAAACAAATAAAAAATTGTCGACCGGTAACTAAAAGTATTTCACGCGGTCAAGTTTTATCTTGTCCTTATGAAGCAAAAAATATCGGCTTAGTCGTAAGAGAAATGGTTGATTTAATGAGTTATGAATTAGTAGAACATCATTTTGTCACCTCTAAAATCGTATTACATATTGGTTATGATGTTAGTAATTTAAACGAAAGAGCTAAATATATCGAAGGTGGACTTACCAGTGACATGTATGGAAGAAAAGTACCTAAGCCAAGTCATGGCACGATTAATCTTCATAAGAAAACCGCTTCTTCTAAAATATTATGTGAATATGCTTTAAAGCTACTAGAAGAAATCATAAATCCCCATCTTTTAGTCAGACGTATCACGATTTATATGACAGATTTAGCGAGTGATTTAGATGTGAATTCTCAAAAAGAGAATGTGCAATTTGATTTATTCGCGAATACTTTTTTAAAAGATGAAGAAAAACAAAAAGAACAAGAAGACATTAAAGAGGAAAAACAAATTCAAAAAGTTATTTTAGATATAAAAATAAATATGGTAAGAATGCCATTTTAAAAGGAATGAACTTAGAAAAAGGGGCTACTGCTAGGGAAAGAAACCAAGAAATAGGAGGACACAATGCTTGAGAAATATAAAAGTATTATTGATTTACCGCATCATGAATCACTATTTCATAAAAGAATGCCTATGGAAGAAAGAGCTTTTCAATTTGGTTCTTTCGCAGCTTTAGTTGGTTATAAAGAAGAGTTAAAAGAAACGGGGAGAGAAACTACCTTAAAACAAAATTTATCCTTTGACGATTTAGAAAAATTAAATTATAAGTTACACGTTTTAGAACAGAATATCAACGATAAGCCTTTCATTAAGTTACGTTATTTTGAAAAAGATAATCGTAAAGAAGGGGGTAAAGTTTTAGAAAAAGAAGGTCATCTTATTAAGATAGACCAAAGTAAAAGATATCTTCTTTTAGAAGATAAAACGAAAGTCTTTTTCGACGATATTTTAGATATTTCGACAAATTTATATGATTTTTATGCGTGAACTTTCATTTCTTTGATATAATCAATTTAGAGTAAGAAAGAAGAGGTTTTATGTACACTGTAATGGATTATTTAAAATATTATCGGGATATTCCTTTCACGGAGGTTTCTTTAAATCAATTAGATTTCCTCATCTGTGCGATTTTAGTTTATTTGCCTTTGAATGATTTTAAGGAAGCTAAAAGTTTGAAAGATTTTTCCAAAATAGCTTTAGAATTAGAAAATAAAGATTATGATGGGATGATGATTCCTAAAAGTTATGAAGTTTTAAAATATTTACAAAATGCTAAACGTTATGCGGATATGAAAATCATGAATTTTGTTAATCTAAAAAATGAAAAAACCCAATTTGGAGCTTGTAAATTTTTAATGGATAAAAAAACAATTATTGCCTTTAAAGGAACGGATGGTTCTACCATTGGATGGGTAGAAAATTTTCGCCTTTTATATGATTATCCAACTTATACTCAACGGCTATCCTTAAATTATTTAGAAGATAATACCAAATTTAATGATAAAAATGTTTATGTTGTAGGCCATAGTAAAGGTGGTAATTTGGCGATGGCTTCTGTAATGGAGTTAAGTCGTCCTTTATTTAAAAAAGTAAAGAAGGTATATAATTTTGATGGACCAGGTTTTTTAAAGAAAGAATTTGACTCTTTAAAGTATCGGGAGTTATTGCCTAAGCTTGTTAATATTATTCCTACCGGTTCCGTGGTTGGCTCTTTATTATTTAATAAAAATTATACAGTCGTAGAAAGTTGTGAACTAGCTTTTAATGAACATTATCCCACCACATGGGGTGTTTTTGGCGAGTTTTTCCTAGAAGGTACTTTATCAAGTGTTTCGAAACATTTAAATGAAAGTACGACCATAGGAATGGATAACTTAGAAAATGAAAAAGTAAAAGAAGCTGTGGAGATGATTCTCAAAAACATTGAGAAAAAATATGATGAAGAATTTGAATTTAATATAAATGATGTCAAAAATTTGTTAAAAAATAGAGATAATATTGATCCAGAAGTAGCAAAGTATTTAACAACAATGTTACCAAAAATGTTTTTTGCTGTGACAGGTAAAAATATGAATGATTAAACTTGAAAAATATGTTAAAATAATTTTCACAAAATCTTTTAAAGGAGGAGAATATATGGATAATGAAATAGATATCAGTGAATATTTAGTTTGGTATGTTCCTTTTGGACCGGATAGTTATCATCATTTTGAAGAAGCATTTTATGGAGAAAAATATAAACTTGGCGGTGCTGATCATCAAGATATTACTATGAAATTTATAGTTGATCATCAATTAGAACATAAGGGAAGAGGAAGAGGACATTTTGATTTTGTTCAAACCTTATGCGAAAATGGGGTAATGGTAGGTTTGTCTTCTGGGCAAAAAATGAATGGAAAATATTTTATGACATTAGCTCTTCCTGAAAATATGTCTTCTTATCAGCTTGCTTTTTTAGAAAGTCAAATGTCTATTTTACAAGAGGAATTTTCTTCAGAACCTAATTTATTTTCGATAATCGTTCATAATCCAGGACCTATGTCTTACAATAGTGGTGTGCCTAATTTTAGAAATTTAGCCATTGAGGCTATTATTAATAATAGTCCTTCTAAAAATGATGCCATAGAACTTTTAAAGCAGGAAATAGAAAATCAAAAAAGAAAGGAAATAAAACAAAGATGAAGTTACAATTTGAATTATTAAAAAAAGAAGCCAAGACAGGAGCAAGACTTGGAAAAATTACTTATCATGGTCAAGAATATGAAACGCCAATGTTTATGCCAGTAGGAACACAGGCAACGGTTAAAACATTAAGTCCTGAAGAAGTAAAAGATACGAAAGCCGGTATCATTTTAGCTAATACTTATCATTTATGGTTAAGACCAGGAGATGAGATTGTTAAGAAAGCCGGTGGCTTACATAAGTTTATGAATTATGATGGTCCTATTTTAACCGATTCTGGAGGATTTCAAGTATTTTCATTAGCCAAACCTAAAGATATTACCGAAGAAGGAGTTCATTTTAAAAACCAATATAATGGAGATAAGTTATTTTTAACGCCAGAAAAATCTATCAAAATTCAAGAAAATTTGGGTAGTGATATTGTTATGAGTTTTGATGAATGTCCACCTGCGAGTGCTTCTTATGATTATTTAAAACAAAGTGTTGAAAGAACCCTTCGTTGGGCTAAAAGAGGAAAAGATGTTTTTAAAGGCGAAAATCAACTTTTATTTGGTATTGTTCAAGGTGGAGCTTATGAAGATTTAAGAAAAATGAGTGCTGAAAGTTTAGTAGCAATGAATTTTGATGGTTATTCTATCGGAGGAGTTGCCAACGACCATGAATCTAAAGAAGATATGTATAAAGCTTTTCATTATTCTACAAAATATTTACCAGAAGACAAATTACGATATGCAATGGGCATAGGGGAACCCATCGATTTAGTAGAAGGAGTCATAAGAGGTGTCGATTTATTTGACTGTGTTACGCCAACAAGATTAGCTCGTCATGGACATGCTTTTACTAAATACGGTAAAATCAATTTAAAAAATGCCAAGTATAAAGAAGATTTTACTCCTATTAGTGAAGAATGCGATTGTTATGCTTGCAAACATTATACGAAAGCTTACATCAAACATCTTATTAACGCGGATGAAACTTTTGGCGCACGTCTTTTATCCATTCATAATATTCGTTATTTAGTTTCTTTGATGGAAGAAATAAGACAAGCGATTAAAGAAGACCGCCTTAATGACTTTAGAGAAGAATTTATCCAAAATTATTATGGAGAAAAACATGACTAATTTTAAACTATGTCTCGGAACGCTTTTTATAGTGTTTTTCTTGTCTTTGGCTATTCTTTTATGGCGTTTATAAAGAACATGAAAGACGTCTTCGACTTGTTTCTGAAAAACGAATTACCGAAGCTTGTGAAACCTGCTTTTTAGAAGGAAAATGTTCTCAAGAGAAAACGACGTTAGAAGAACTTATCGCTTTAAACTACCTAAAAGACGAAGTGAATCCCCTTACGAAACTTTATTATTCTCATGCCTCTTACGTGCTTAAAGAAAATAATACTTATGTTTTTTATGAAGTAAATGATTAAGTGTCAACTTCCTCTTGACACTCGGGGGGAGAGTATATGCTATAATTATCATAGGAAAGCTATGGTGATTTTTTCATATACAAAAAATTACTACTACCCTCCACATTTATAACTAAATGGTATCGAAATGTTATAATGCTTTATGTACTAAGTAAAAAGAGTTTAAAACACACCATACTGTTACATATTAAAGAGAAAAGGATTGTTCCATTTATGGATAAAAAGAAAAGAAATATTTTGATTACAATTGTTTTATTGATAGGTATTATAGTTATTATAGGAGTATCCTATGCTTTATGGGGCCTAAACTTAACTCAAACAGGCCAAAATGATATTGTTTCATCTTGTTTTAATATTACCTTCACAGATAAAGATAACATTAGTTTACAAAAGGCTTACCCTATTTTAGATGAAGAAGGAAAAAAGTTAACACCTTATGAATTACCATAACAAATACATGTGATTCTTATGCATCCTTTAATGTTAACCTAGAGGTACTAAATACCACAACGTTAACCAATAATGATGCTGTTAAAGCTATGATATCATCAAAACAGGTGATACAGAAAAAGAAATAGCCACAAGTTTATTATCCAGTTATCAAACAGCCACGAAAACTTTAGATAATGCTCAAACAGCCTTTAATTTAACAACAGGCTACTTAAATGCTAAAGAATCTAAAACATACACCTTAAGATTATGGCTAGATGAAAATGTGAATATGAATACCGAAGGAGTACAAAATGCTAAGTTTAGTTCAAAGGTAGTTGTTACAACAAGTTATGTTGAAGAATTACCAAAATCAGCCTCTGAAACAATAGCATCATTAGTAAGTGGAGCTGATACTAGTTCAACAGATGTTATTACAGTATCAGATAAAACAAGTGATAGTTGCACTTATACTTTAGCTTATGATGGGACGAGTGATAATAATTTAAGATACGTTGGGGCAAATCCTTGTAACTA
>ERZ859980.1274-NODE-1274-length-10435-cov-1.260019_pt1 | contig 10435 bp, 11 predicted proteins | sample MGYA00509984_ERZ859980 | MGnify/ENA primary metagenome ERZ859980 (study PRJEB30046, sample SAMN00715173) | human gut metagenome | study: EMG produced TPA metagenomics assembly of the A metagenome-wide association study of gut microbiota in type 2... | reverse complement strand
GAGATGTAAATGGTGGTATAATCATGACATGGATTCAAAAAGAAATGGAGAGAAAAATATAAAGGAAATATAATGGAACGTAATTTTTCATTTGATGATGCAAAAAATCTTATACATCGCCATAAAAGACTTCAGGCAAGGTTAATTGATTTTATGAATGCTGACAAGCGTTACATGGATATGGTAAGTGATATTTCAGGACGTTATATTACTACTGAAGTGCTTAAAGAACTGCGTAATATTTCTGTTGAGGAACTAAATCGTGATAAGCTTGGCATCAGAGTCAAGTCGCTAAGACAGAATGGATTTAGTACATACGAGGATATTTTTGCAGCATCTGTATATCAATTATCTGCTATCAAGGGAATCAGTGATGACGGAGCTAACACCATAAAAAATATGGTTCGTGATACATATTCTGCTGTTAAAAAATCCACCAAGCTCAAGCTAAGCTTTGATAACCGGACTAAAGAAACAACAAGGCTTGTTACAGCTGTTTCTCAATATCTCAGAGCAAGACAAGTGGCTGATTTAAGCACAAAACTGTATGACGTGAGCAGCATGTATATATCCAATGCGATAAACGATGTTGAGCCTGCAACAACAGTATTTAAATGGTTGTTTTCTTCTAAAGATAAAAAGAATAAAGCTGTTAATAGCTATAATTACCTGCAGCAAAAGCTAAATGATAGTTACGGAAATGAAGTTAACCGTCTTGGCGAAGAATATAGGAACCTGGATTATTATTCTGAAAATGATGTATGGGCTGATTTTCAGAAAGATCCGATTAAGTATATTAATACTATCGAGCAGATTGTTCCGGGACTTTTAGGAAATGATGACAGTGTTTATGGGCTGCCGGAGGATCTGGCCAGAGAAGTACAGGATGAATGTTTCTTCCCGGATGGTCTGCTTTGCAGCTTGAGAAGATACCAGGAATGGGGTGTGAAATATATTCTTCATCAGGGAAGAGTCCTGCTTGGTGATGAAATGGGACTTGGAAAAACTATTCAGGCCATTGCCGCTATGGTATCTTTACGCAATACCGGAGCTACGCATTTTGTTGTGTTGTGTCCTGCCAGTGTAATAATCAACTGGTGCAGGGAAATCGGAAAATTTAGCAAGCTAAGAGCAATAAAGGTACATGGTTCGAGCAGATTGTCAGCCCTTGATGAGTGGATTCGTATGGGAGGGGTTGCTGTTACCACATATGAGACTACTGCTTATTTTAAACTGCCGGATGATTTTAAGTTTTCAATGCTCGTGGTTGATGAGGCTCATTATATTAAGAACCCAGACGCAAACCGCTCAATTAACACCAGAGCAATATGCGCCCATGCTCAAAGACTTCTGTTTATGACAGGTACGGCATTGGAAAATAATGTAGATGAGATGGTAAATCTGATAGACATTTTAAGACCGGATATTGCAAAACAAATATCGCGTATGAAAATGTTATCGTCGGCTCCTCAGTTTCGTGAAAAAGTAGCAACAGTTTATTACAGAAGAAAGAGAGAAGATGTTTTAACAGAGCTTCCCGAGCTTCTTGAAAATGAAGAGTGGTGTCAGTTATGTGCCGAAGAAGAACAGGCATATGAAGAAGCTGTTTTAAGCAGAAATTATATGCTGCCAGAAGGGTTTCATGGAATGTTTCAGATTTGAAAAACTCATGCAAGGCAAATAGAATGCTTGAGATAATTGAAGAGGCAAAATCAGAAGATAGAAAAATAATCGTATTTTCGTTTTATCTTGATACGATTAAGAAGATATCAGATTTACTGGGAGAGCAGTGTATGGAACCTATTAATGGCTCTATTTCACCATCTAAAAGACAGGAGATTATTGATAAATTTGATAAGGCACCTGCCGGACAAGTTTTAGCTGCTCAGATTATTGCCGGTGGAACCGGACTTAATATTCAATCGGCCAGTGTAGTTATACTTTGTGAGCCACAGCTTAAGCCTTCGATAGAGAATCAGGCCATTTCCAGAGCATATCGTATGGGACAGGCACGAAATGTTATTGTATATAGACTATTGTGTGATAATACAATCGATGAGAAAATCACAGATTTGCTTTCCGAGAAACAGGCAGTATTTGATGCGTTTGCAGATAAATCTGTTGCTGCAGAGAATGTCGAGATAGACACTACATCATTGAGCGATATTATTCAGGAAGAAATTGACCGTATAAAGAATAAAGCAGAGAATATCGTTGATGATAAAGAAATAACACTTAAGTAAATGAAAGGCAGATTGGAGTATTACAGATGAATACAGCACCATTCAGAGATTTATGTAACATACCAGATAGCGGGAATGATAAAAAGTGGGATTATCATGAGCAGATGGCAAAGTATCAGATGGATGATTCAGAAATCAGCCAAAAAAAGGAAATGACAAGACTGCTGATGAATGCGATAGATGATTACAATGCCGGAAAAGTGGCTCCGGACACGATAGGAGCAGATTATTTTTTCCTTGACCAGTTCATGACCTATGAAATGGAGTATGACTTTGTTGCGATAGAGATGGACTTTTTAGAGCATTGCAGGGAAAGACTTGATGAGTTTAACAAAGTTGGATGGTATGGTGATGAAGAGCATATTAACTATGGACCAGGGCTTTCAGTGAAAAAGAGGATAATGCGCCTGATATACAATGGAGCTAAGCTTAGGGATGAGTATTGTCTTGCACTGATTAAGTACCTTTATAAGCTGTACCACAATAAGGAGTACAACAGAATCAAGAGATTCAGCAGGATTTCAGCAAGAGAAATTCTGGATGTGGTGAATGACAATGAAGATGGTTCACTGGATTCAGCTATTGGTCGTGTACTCGGCATGTGCCATTTCATGAATTAAAAGAGGACGAAATGTGTATTATACTATACCATGCTCTGAATGAACACCGAATAACCTGGCTTCAATACATAGATGATGATGACATTGGCATTGACGTACTGAATCTGGACAAGGAGCTGATTAAGGAATGTTCGGCCCAATAGACAAATGGTATAATGACTGCCTTTTGGAAGATAAACACAGGAACGGTCTGGAGGCGTATTTCGAGGTGGATGATTTTGTGGAAATGTGCCTGCAGAGGAGCGGTTATAAGAGTGACTATGCATATCTTTGCAATGAAATAGGCTATAATGCAAAAACTGAGATGCGAGATGCACTTATGCTGCTTAAGACTCGTAATCCTGAAAGAGAATATACATATGAGGAAGTGCAGCATTATGCGGCAGTGTATAATTTGGTAGAGGCGCTCACCGATGCAGCGGACGTTCTTGAGGAGCAGGTGGCATATCTCACAGGCGAGGATTCGGCAGAAGACATGATTGATGATGCTTTATTTGACGCAAAAAACATTGTCCTGCACGGGCAGACAAAGAAAAAGCATGGGGAGCAGAATGTAATCACAAATATTGCTCCTGTAAGCACCGGAGATGTGTGTAGTGAAGAATACCTGAAGGAGATAGCTGATCTGCGCAGAAAACTAAACGAAAAAGAGCAGGAGAATAAGGCGCTAGTCCAACAGTGCCGCCAGCTTAAAAAAGAACAGTTACAGTCAGAGAGCCTTATTTCAAAGTATGAATCAGAACGGGATGAGCTGATAGCCCTGAGAAATTTTGTATACAGGCTTGAAAACAGCACTTTGGATGATGATACAGAAGGCATCAGTCTGGATGAAATGAAGGATGCGCTTGTGGAAAAGCACATAGTTATTATTGGAGGACATGTCACCTGGGTAAATAAACTTAAGAAGCTATTTCCGGAATGGAAGTATATTGACACCAATGCATACAAGACTGTTGATGGCAAAATGCTTGACGGAAAGGACATGGTATATTTCTTCACGGACTACATGAATCATATCAGCTACACAAAGTTTATAGCGGCTGTCAGAGAACGGAAGATACCATTTGGGTATCTGGCAGGCACGAATATCGAAAATACGGTAAGACAGATATATGATAGTGCTCTTTGAAGCACTATAAAATTGCATTATAATAATGGTGCAGAAGGATTTTTTTGTGGATGTTATCATGACATGGATTCAAAAAGAAATGGAGAGCTTTTATGAAAAAAATTAAAAAATGTGGATTTGTTTTGATTGTTTGCTTAGTTTCCGTGATTATAGTTGGAGTTTATTTTATAAATCAAAACTGGACAATTAGATATGCTTCTGTATTTGACGGATTTTTCGGAAAGGGCAATTGGAAGTGTATTGATGAAGAGAAAAAGGATAGCCTTATTTACGATGAATATGAAATAAACAATATCTATCCGGAGCTGTCAGAGAATGTTCCGGGAAAATTCCATAATTGGTATATTTTGTATGATGATGGTCAAAATGAATCAATCTGGCATATCACAGATCATGTTTATAAAATAAACAATGATAAGTATAGCATTATCAATCATAATCGATTATCGGCTAAGCAGGCATTGACAATGGAATTGATGGACATTTCATTTGACGTAATAGGGGACAATATAAAAAGTGACATTATAGAAGAATATCTTCCCCAAGCTGAATCGGATTGTATAGAAGTCGGCATATCCTACGAGGGTGGTAATCCCAAGCCTGAATTTTATGATAAACTGTTGAAAGAAAGCTGGTTCAAATGCAACGAAGTCTCTGCAGAACGTTACCTGTCAATGGACACTGCTGATTTTTATATAGATATCAAAGCATATGATTATCGGATAAAAAAGCTTTCAGATACAGAAAAAGATCATTTAATGAACAGTTTGGAAACGATTGAACAGGGATTGCGTGATAAATATGGAGAACATGCTTCATATAAAATTTACTTTGACGATTTTCATCAGGCAGAGCACAAGGCACAATGATATTTATTACATTTTTTATTTAGGGCTGGCAATGGCATCAGCGGGAATTATTTTTACAAGAAATTATTTATTTTACAGTCAGTTGATTGAGAAGAGAGTTGGATTAAAAAAGGGATAATTCTAATTGCAAGAAAAAGTGGTTTGTAATATAATGAGAAAAGTAATTTTTACTTTATTTTGACAAATATAACATGTCTATACAAGGAAGGATGGTGTGATATTTGTATTTAGAAAAGATTTATATAGAGAATTATAAAGCAATTGAAAAATGGATATAGACTTAAAACCAGGAGTGAATCTGATTATTGGCGATAATGGAGCAGGAAAAACGTCTGTCCTTGAGGGTATTGCGGTAGCTCTTGGAGGTTTGTTTGTCAATGTAGCAGGTGTTAGTACTAAGAATATTGTAAAAGATGATGTGTGTATGAGGATAAAGCCTGTAGGGGATTCTTCAACAGCGATTGAATACTATGAACCTGTATAGCCGGCTGTACACTCCGCATAACGGAAGAACAGAATTTTACATGGAACAGAATCAAGGAAGAAGTATCTGCCACCCATACTAAGATTGACGATAAGAATGTGTGTGTATGGATGAAAAAGCTTACAAATAACCCGGATTCTGTTTTGCCATTGATTAGTTTTCAAAGTGCTGCCAGAGCGTGGAGAGTAAGAAGAGGAGATTTTGGAACGGAATTAAAGAAGAAATTGGATGACAGACGATGTGGGTACATCGGATGCCTTGATTCTTCAATGGATGTAAAGTCTATTCAGCAGGGTGTCTAAAACAGGAAGTAGTGCGTTCAAATAAAGGAACAGTGCGCGAATATGAAATGTTTAAGAACATTGTGGCTTCGTTTATGAAGGAAATTAATGAACTATCTAAGACTCCTTTAATTTCCTATTCGCCACAGTTTACGGAGTTGGTTTACAAGGATGATAAGACAGAGATGCCGATTTCAAAGCTGAGTGCCGGGTATCAGTCTCTATTGTGGATGGTTATGGATCTGGCTTATCGTGTATGTATGCTTAATCCGGAATTAGAAAGTAGAGAACAGATTACGGGTATTGTGCTTATAGATGAAATTGATTTACATCTTCATCCAAAGTGGCAGTGGAATGTAATTGACGCATTGCAAAAAAACTTTGCAGGGGTTCAAATTATCATTGCGACCCATTCTCCAATTGTTATATCTGCATCAAAAAAAGCAAATTTGATTCTTTTGGATGATGCACAGGATATAAGCTATTTACCGGATTACAATTCGATGATTCGCAGAGGTATGTAATATCTGATTTAGGAATAACAGTAGTGATTATTGAACAATATCAAAAACAGGGCAAATCAAATTCGGTATAAAGCGGTTTGATTTGCCCTCGTTTTTTACTTCGATATTGCAGGGCGTCACCCTACAGACACGCAGTATGAACAAGTCTATAATTCCTTGATTTTTTCATTCATTTTTCTGGCATCATTGCGATAGTGAAGCATGAAGCCTCCCCAAATTATAAATGCCAAAGCAATTTGAAATATGGCTGCAATAATTCCGTGAAGGATAGAACTTGTTCCTCCTATCCATCCGACAGTATATGCGACGATTGTATAAATAACACAGCCTGTTCCCATGTGGATAATTACCTTAAATGGCATTGGAAGATTGTCTTTGTGATAAATCATGGTCGGAAGTCCAAAACCCAGACCTACAATTATGCATCCGATAACCATTTTGGAAAATTGGTAATTATCTAAACTGAAATTACCGTCATAGGCGATGTCAAATACCATTCCTGTAACGCAGAAAATGGTTAATGCTATACCAATGCTGGTTATAGTGTTTTTAATCAAATTTTTCATAGTTTCTCTCATTTTTGTCCTCCTATAATCCAAGATATTTTTTAAACTCAGGCAGATATTTTCTTGATACGTAATCCTTACATCCGTTTTTTAGTTTCAAAAGAAGAGTGCCGCTAAAACCAGCCTCGACATTGCTCATATAAGACAGATTGACCAAAGTTGATTTTGAAATTTGCATAAATCCGGCACCAAGCTGCTGTTGCATTTCGCACAGTCTTTTTCGGGAACGGTAGCGGTGTTCTTTGCCATAAATAATAGTATCCTTGTTTTCTACCCTTACCATGTATATTTCTTTTGGCTGTAAAATGACAATATCATTTTCGTTTTTAAAAGCTGTAATGGGGCTTTCATTTGAACCGAATATATCAAGGGTGCGCTGGATGCTGTCAGTGATTTTATCTGCATATATGATGGCATATGGTTCGCTGTATTCAGGGGAAAGTTCTATACTTACCTTCATGTAAAATCCTCCTTTCTTTTTGGTGAGTTAATCATACAATATTTCATATATAATGTCTCGCATTTGGATGTAAGTGGCGAAAAAACATGTGTAAGATGCGTTAAAGAGTATACAAAAGTATGCGGATTAAAATATCAGGATGGAAATTATGATCTGGTAAAGCTTCAGGACAAGGAATATCAGGATAAATTGCAGGTTCAGATTGATTATTGTACAGACCTTAATGGCAATGAAGATGGCAAGGCAAAATAAACAGTTATGTAAGAAGCAAAATCAATGAGTAAAAGCAGATACCATAATTACCGCTGATGCAGTATACTTATCTTTACCGATCCGTTATTGTGCTTTATCAGGTGTCTGTATATCACAATCCCTGCGATTATGAAGCAACCAATCTGGATTGAGGCTGTTTTTATAGTCAAAAGGACATTGAATGCAAAAAAACCAAATGTCAGAATAGATCTGAGCGAATGTGGATTTATTATTATTACAACTGAAAAAAATATAAAGAAAAATGCCAAATAACAGCCGGATGCAATTCCGGAAACAGGCCCAAAAGGACTCCGAAGGAGGCGGTAATAGCTTTGCCGCCTTTTTCTTTTTGTAGAAAAGGAAATGCATGTCCAAAGACAGGTGCGACTAAAACCGGTACGAACAGCAGGGAGTTAATATCTAAATATTTCTGACCCAGATACACAGGGATAAATCCCTTTGCAAGCTCACATATGAGTGAGAGTATTCCACATAAAAAGCCACCATACATAAATGCGTTGCTCACACCGGGATTGTGGTCTTCAGGAATTGTGCAGATATCAATGTTTTTTAATGTTTTAGGTATCCAGTAAGCAAAAAGAGTGCTTCCGAGTACGAAGCCTAAGAGTGTAAATAAAAAATATGGCATGATAATTTCCTTATAGTTTCATAGTTTTATAATCAGTCAGCTGTATCAGTGTGAGTCAGTTCTTCAAGCAGGCTGACAATCTGCATGGCAGCATCGGGCTTTTGCTCACGGCGCTGTGCACGTATCATTTCTGCATTGCGTTCTTTATTTTCTATCATTATTTTCCAAGCTCAATCTGCTTTGACAGACGCTTTGATGAGACAGACAGATGACGTTTTTTGAAAAATGCAACATTTGCTGCCTCGCATCCCGGTATTGGAGCAGTGTGTACAATCGGTATATTTTTTACAAGTGCCTCAGTTGATGTGAGGCCGCCTGGCTTTGTATAGATTACATCACAGGCATCCATGAAAAGTGAAACCTGATTGGTGTAGCCTATTACGTGTACACGTTTGTTGAACTTAAACTCATTTTGCAGTATGCGTTTTATTTTAGTATTGTTGCCGCAAATGATTACAATATGCTCATTATTATGGCATCTTATTGCAAGCTCTGCGGCAAAGACAGCAAGCTTGCCAAAACCCATGCTGCCACTCATCACAAGAAAGATAGGCACATCGGATGGCAGATGTAGCCTTGTTCTTGCAGTGTCTTTAGCTGTTCTTGTACAGAAAGCCTGTTTCACCGGGATTCCTAATGGCAGCAGCTTGTTTTCAGGAATACCACGTTTTGCAAATTCATCGGTCAGATCATCGTGTGGAATAACATAATAATCCATATTTGTCTCTTCCCAGAATGGGATACAGGTGTAGTCGGTTCCACAGCGACGGCAGGGATATGAAGCAGATTTTTTCGCTTCATGCAGCTCAGGGTCTCAGCAGGGTACAGATGAGGTGTGACGACAGCATCAAAGCCGTTTGATTCAATGTATGCTGATAGCTTTTTACAAAGCAGGGCATTGGCAAAATAAACAGGGGATTTACGTTTATCACTCGATATCAGCATGCCAACCTTATAGAGTAGTCCGAAGAAAAACGGAATATGCTTTACAATGCCTATATATGCTCCTGATACTGCGTGCGATGTTCCTTTACCCGATAAGAGAAACATATCTATCATTGTCACAGAATGTCCTTTAAGCTCGGCCGCTTCTTTTATAGCTTTACCGGCACTGTTGTGTCCCTCGCCGGTGTCACAGGATAAAATAAGAATTTTCAAACCGTTTAATTCCTTCCTAAATAAAATATGCGATAAGTGTACCATAATTTTTTAAAATAATCTACAGTGCAATAAAAGGTTGACATATCTAAGTTCAAAGCTTATTGTGGTAGCTGGAATGTACAAAATAGTATAATTATACATATTACGGATATGATGGAGGCTTAATTTGAGATGGAAAATTTAATGTTTTGTCTAAATGCCACAGGACCTATTTTTCTGATGATGGTGTTTGGACTTTTTCTTCGCAAGGTGGGGATTTTGGACGAAGACTTTGCAAACAGGATGAATAAGTTTGTGTTTAAGATACCTTTACCTTTTTTACTGTTTAGTGATCTTGCGGCAGTTGATTTTTCAAGGGTTTGGAACATTAAATTTATAGTATTCTGCTTTGTGGTTACGTTGATAAGCATTACAATCTCAACGCTCATATCATGTCTGTGGAGGGATAAATCTATACGGGGCGAGTTTATACAGGCCTCATACAGAAGCAGTGCGGCGCTGCTTGGAATTGCTTTTATCCAGAATATCTATGGAAATGCAGGCATGGCACCCGTCATGATTATAGGAAGTGTGCCGCTTTACAATGTGATGGCTGTTATAGTGCTTTCATTTTTAAGCCGGGGCAAAACGGCATAGACAGAGCAGTGCTCAAAAAGACATTTAAGGGAATAGTGACCAATCCTATTATTTTAGGAATTGTTGCAGGACTTCTGTGGTCAGCTATAGGCCTGCCATATGCAGGAATACCGGCAAAGGCTGTGACGAGCATTGGCAATATGGCAACACCTATGGGGCTTATGGCTATGGGTGCCACCTTTGATTTGAAAAAAGCATCAGCAAAGGCAAAGCCGGCATTTGCAGCCACATTTATCAAGCTTGTAGGCTTTGTGGCTGTATTTCTTCCTATTGCGGTAGCCTTCGGGTTCAGGGACAGTGAGCTTATTGCAATTCTTGTGATGCTTGGCTCAGCTACTACAGTGAGCTGCTTTGTCATGGCAAGGAACATGGGGCATGAGGGCGTTATCTCATCGACCACGATAATGCTCACGACACTGCTCAGTGCGTTCACACTGACCCTTTGGCTTTATATAATTAAAAGTCTGGGGCTTGTATAAGATGGAAGAACATAACTGTTGATTTGGTGGATAATTCCTCTTTACTTTAGCGTGATAATTTGCTAATATGTTAAAAGATTGT
>ERZ859980.1273-NODE-1273-length-10446-cov-1.739294_pt1 | contig 10446 bp, 7 predicted proteins | sample MGYA00509984_ERZ859980 | MGnify/ENA primary metagenome ERZ859980 (study PRJEB30046, sample SAMN00715173) | human gut metagenome | study: EMG produced TPA metagenomics assembly of the A metagenome-wide association study of gut microbiota in type 2... | reverse complement strand
CGGCTGGATAAACGCAGTAATACCGATTCTGATAGTGCCATACTACTCTGTTATCGGCGGCTGGGTCATCAAATATCTTTATGAATATATAATCGGAAACGGCGGACAGCTCGCCTCCGACGGATATTTTACAGGCTTTATTTCAAGCGGCGGCAGTGCCGAGATATGTTTCCTTATCTTCACGGCGCTTACGGTTGCAGTAATTTTCGGCGGGGTACGAAACGGCATTGAACGTGTATCAAAGTTTATGATGCCTGTGCTTGTTATCCTTTCGATAATGATAACCGCATATTCCGTTACTATGCCCGGCGCACTTGAGGGTGTGAAATATTTCCTGATACCGAACTTCTCTAACTTCTCGTGGATGACGGTAGTATCCGCTATGGGTCAGATGTTCTACTCGCTGTCGATAGCAATGGGCATACTGATAACATTCGGCTCATATATGAAAAAAGACGTTTCAATAGAAAAGTCTACTACCAACGTTGAAATATTCGACACGGGCATTGCGATTATGGCAGGACTTATGATAATACCTGCCGTATTTGCGTTCTCAGGCGGCGATCCCGATACACTGCAGGCAGGACCATCGCTGATGTTCATTACGCTTCCTAAGATCTTTTCAGGGCTTTCGGCAGGAACGTTTGTCGGAATACTTTTCTTCTTCCTCGTTTTATGTGCGGCCCTGACAAGCTCAATTGCACTTACAGAAAGTGCGGTATCGACCTTTCAGGATCAGCTCGGCTGGGGAAGAAAGAAATCGACCGTAATAGTCACCGTTATTATGATAGCACTCGGAACACTGTCCTGTCTTGGCTACGGACCGCTCGGCTTTGCGCAGATACTCGGCATGCAGATGCTTGATTTCTTTGACTTTCTTACAAACTCGGTAATGATGCCGATAGCGGCTATCGCAACCTGTCTGCTTGTTTCAAGAGTTGTGGGCGTGAAGAAGATTGAAGAAGAAATGACTGCGGAAAACGGCACTTTCAAACGAAAGAAGATATTCAATTTCATGATAAAATATCTGTGTCCCGTATTTGCAGCGATAATTCTTATAAGCTCGGTCGCAAACGCTTTCGGAATAATAAAGATGTAACAAAAAACCTCCCGTCGAAAAGCGGGAGGTTTTGCTGTATATATCCTATTATTCTCTGTGGTCGATAACTCTCTTTGCTTTCTTCTCTGTTCTCGGAAGCGTTCCGACAGGAACAACGGTTATCTTCGGTGTAACGCTGAGCTTTGACTTGAACAGCTCTCTTATAGTATCGCCTGTCTTGTCGAAGCTGACTCTGCCCTCTGCCTCGACAGTTACAAGGATAACGTCACGGTTTATGCTTTCATCGTGTGCGATATTGATATTGTACTCACTTGAAACGCCGTCCACCATTCCGAGTATTTCTTCGACCTGGCTCGGGAACATATTTACGCCGTGTACCTTGAACATATCGTCACTGCGTCCCTTTACCGTGTCAAGTCTGGGATAATGACTTCCGCACTTGCAAGGCTCGGGGATAATGCGTGATATATCGTGCGTTCTGAAACGCAGGAGCGGTGCGCCTTCCTTTACAAGAGTAGTAATTACTACCTCGCCCTCTACCCCGTCGGGAACGGGCTTTTCTGTTTTCGGGTCGATTATTTCAATATATACATAATCGTCCCAGTAGTGCATACCGTCATCTTCTGCACAGCTGATACCTATACCGGGTCCGTATATTTCGGTAAGACCGTAAATATCGTATATTTCAACGCCAAGCTCAGTTTTTATGTAGTTACGCATCTTATCGCTCCAACGCTCAGAGCCGAAAATACCCTTCTTAAGATAAATCTTATCACGCATATTGCGTTTGTTTATTTCCTCAGAAAGAAGTAAGGCATAAGAAGATGTTGCCGTAAGAACCGTTGATTTAAGGTCTACCATCATCTGAAGCTGTTTATCGGTGTTGCCCGGTCCCATCGGGATAGCCATAGCGCCCAGCTTTTCACAGCCTGCCTGAAAGCCGATTCCTGCTGTCCACAGGCCGTATCCTGCCGTAATCTGTATGCGGTCCTTGTCGGTGATTCCTGCCATTTCATAGCAACGTGCTATCATCAGCGACCAGTCATCAACGTCCTTGGCTGTATAAGGGATAATTACAGGCTTACCCGTTGTGCCTGAAGAAGAATGGATACGCACCACTTCTTCATCGGGTACAGCCTGTATTCCGAGCGGATAAGCATATCTCAGATCTGCCTTGCTCGAAAAGGGGAGCTTTTCAAAATCCTCCTGACTTGAAACACCGTCAATTCCGGCATCTCTGTACATCTTTCCGTAATAGCTGTCCGTTTTGATAAGTCTTTTTATCTGTGCGTCAACCATCGCCAGCTGTTTCTCATTCAGTTTCATATTTTTCACCCTCACCGTATCCTGCAAAAAATGCCGCTTTATTCGTTTCGACAAATTTTGAAGGTACACGTTTTTCTATTTCTTTCAGTATGGTTTCCTTTGATATGCCGAGCCTGCCTGTGCCGACAGCTACTCCGAGTATCGCAATATTGAATATCGTGACGAGCCGAACGGTTCGCATATCTTCTTTGCGTCTATAACAACGCAGCCGCATTTGCTTTTAAGATATTCGAGCATTGCGGTTCCGTCATAGCCTGTATCGGCAAGCGATTCTGTAACGGGCTTTACCGGAACGCTGTTTACAATAACAATACCGCCCTTTTTGAGATATATCAGATTACGAACAGCCTCAGCAGGCTCAAAGGCAAGTATCATATCGGCTGTGCCGTAAGGGATCAGAGGAGAATATGCCTCGCCTATTCTTACATGGCTCGTTACCGAACCGCCACGCTGTGCCATTCCTATGGTTTCTGCAGAATGCACTGCACTGCCTTCAATCATAGCTGATGCCGCTATAATTTTTGACGCAAGCACGGTTCCCTGTCCGCCGACACCGCAGATAAGTATGTTTTTATTCATCGGCTCCACCTCCTATAGCGTTTACAGGGCAAATCTGAGCGCAAAGTTTGCATCCTGTGCAGAGATTGTTGTCGATTGTCACCTTACCGTCTGCGACAATAAGAGCAGGACAGCCAATCTCTCGGATACATTTCTTACACTGTATGCACTTGTCGGAAATTCTGCATTTTGCCGTAGGCTTAGATATTGCTATACAAGGTGATTTGAATATTACAGCCTTCACACCGGGCATATCCGCACATTCACAGACAGCCTTTACAGATGCGTCAAGGTCAAGCGGGTCTACCGTGATTATCTTTTTAACACCGATACCCTCAAGCACCTTTGCGATATTTATCTTGTCAACTATCTGTCCCATAAGGTTGTTGTCAAGACCGGGGTGCGATTGATGACCTGTCATTGCCGTTGTGGAATTATCAAGCACGCAGAGAATCATATCGGCGTTATTATGTACCGCATTTACAACGCCCGTGATGCCCGATGCAAAGAACGTGGAATCACCGACAAAGCCGAAGCATACGCCGTCACTGTCCGTATGGTTAAAGCCCTGTGCCATAGTGATGCCCGCACCCATACAAAGACAGGTATCAACCATATCAAGAGGCATTGCGTTTCCGAGAGTATAACAGCCTATATCGCCGCAGAAATATGCCTTTCTGCCTTTCATAGCCTGCTTTACCGCATAGAATGACGCACGGTGGGGACAACCTGCACAAAGCACAGGAGGACGAACGGGAAGCGCAGGAGCGTCCGACAGATCGTAGCCCTCCGCCGTGAAATCTTTTCCTAAAAAGTCACCGAGTATAGCGGCAATCTTATCTGTGCTGTTTTCACCGCCTGCCTGAACCTTTCCGTCGAGTTTTCCCGACACTCTGAGCTGTAAACCGTGCTTTCCTGCCAGCTTCAGAATCTGCTCCTCAATAAAGGGGCTAAGCTCCTCTATGCAGAGAACTTCTTTCGCACCCTCAAGAGATGAAAGCACAAAATCTTCGGGGAAAGGATATGCCGTAGCAATCTTTATCAGCTTTACATCCGGATAATCCTTAAGGCATTCCTTTGTGTATGCGTAGCTGATACCCGATGTAACAACCGCTTTTTCCGAGTTAACGCCTTCGGCTTTGTTTGCGCTGTAGGTCGAAAAATCCTTACCGATCTCAACGTTACGCTTTTCAATCATAATGTGATTTGCAAAAGAAAGGCGGGGGAAAATTACCCACTTCTTTGAATCCTTTACAAAGCCCTCGTATTTCTTAGGTGAAGGGCTATCGCAGTTATCAATCGAAGCGTAGGCGTGACAGACACGGGTCGTAGGTCTGAATAAAACGGGAGTGTTGTATTTTTCCGAATACTCAAACGCATCGCCTATCATCTTATACGCTTCTTCGGGAGAGGACGGATCAAACACTGGTATACGGCAGAAATCAGCGAATCTTCTGGTATCCTGCTCCGTCTGTGAAGATATAGGGCCGGGGTCGTCAGCCGACACTATCACCATACCGCCCTTTACGCCTACATAGGCGAGTGACATAAGCGGATCGGCGGCAACGTTGAGTCCAACCTGTTTCATAGTCACCATTGCTCTTGCGCCGCTGTATGCCGCAGCTGCCGCTACTTCCATAGCGGCTTTTTCGTTTACGGACCATTCGATATATACGCCGTCGTGCCGGTATTTTGAAATGGTTTCAAGTATTTCGGAGGACGGTGTACCCGGATAACCTGCAACAAGATTTACACCTGCCGCAAGCGCACCCAGTGCTATCGCACCGTTTCCCATTACATATTCTTGCATATGAAAATTTTTCCTTTCAGAGATTGGTATATACATTCTTATTATAACATATGTGTCAATAGCTTATAAAACAGCCTCTGCAAAAAAGCAGAGGCTTACATAAATTCAGTTATTATCGGACAAAGTTATGCTGTCTGCACTGTTTCCTTCGGTTTCAAAAATAACTATTTCATTTTTACCTTTTTTCAGAAGCGGAGCCGGAATATACAGCTTTTTCTGAGGGCCTATATTCCAGAATCTGCCGAGATTGAATCCGTTAATAAACGCAACACCCTTTCCGAAGCCATCGGTATCCAGAAATGTATCAGCGGTTTCACTTATTTCAAATTCAAATTTATAGAATGCCGGTACACCGTCATTGTAACCACGGTTATAGTCTATTCTGCCAAGCTGATTTTCATCAAATGGAAGTGTGAACATTTCAAATCCATACTGCCTGTGATCGTTAATTCTTATTCCTCCGAGAACGCCCTTGTGCTGGCACTCAAGCCCTGTACCAAAGTTAACTCTGCCGATGTTCTCAACAAGTAGATCTGTTGTTCCGCCTGCGGATTTTTCAGCAAGCTCAAACTGTTCGTCTATCGTTTCGGCAAAAGCCGTAAACGCATACTTGCCGTTTCTGAAGCCTTGTACTCTGTCTGCGGTATTTTCGCATCTCACAGTGCTGACTGTTTCGTTTTCCCCGATATGTAATCTGTAAAGAACATAACCGTAATAGCAGTCCAGTTCCTCAAAGCTCAGCGGGTATACCGACTTTACCGGATCTGAGATACTGTCAAGTGTGCTGAAAAGATCTGTTTTGGCGGTGCATCGGATTTCTCCGTATTCCAGACGTCTTATTTGTGTTGTAAGCGGGACTTCATTTATATCGGTATAACGAGAAATCACCTCTTTGCACTTTTCGTATTTTTCGGTTATTCGACCATCTTCTGTCAAGGGCGCATCATAATCATACGATGTCACTATGCCTGTCTTTTTCTCATTGTTCTTTCCGGACATAAACCCGAAATTTGTTCCGCCCTCGAACATATAGAAATTCATACTGCCATTTTTGAGCAGAGTATCAAGTTCTTGAGCTGCCTTTTCAGGTGCTGTGATATTGTGTTCTTCGCCCCAGACGTCAAACCAGCCGTTCCAGAATTCCATACACATGAGCGGTTTATCTTCTCCGATAAAACGCCGCATTTCACCAAACTGCCATTCAGCAGAAGAGCCGAAATTGCCGGTCGGCAATGCACCGTCAACCATACCTGATTTGAAAACAAATTCACTCCACGGGCCGTCAGATGTCACAAACGGTACAGTTATGCCATACTTACGCATAGTATCTCTCAGAAACTCAAGATATGATGTGTCATTTCCATAATAGCCATACTCATTTTCGATCTGCATCATAATTATATTGCCGCCATTATCGATCTGATAAGGTGCAAGCTTGGGCATAAGAACGCTGTAATAACTGTCCACTGCATTAAGGTACGGCTTGTAGGAGCATCTCAGACGCATTGCACGGTCTTTTAACAACCAAGCAGGCAATCCGCCGAATTCCCACTCTGAACAGATATACGGCGACGGTCTGATAATCATATAAAGTCCGAGTTTATCGGCAAGCTCTATAAAACGGCAGATATCATGCATTCCGTTCCAATTGAAATTTCCTTTTTCAGTTTCGTGAAAATTCCACGGAATATATGTTTCAACTGTATTGCATCCGATATTTACGAGCTTTTCAAGCCTGTCCTGCCAATATTCCGGTACGGTGCGGAAATAATGTATTGAACCCGAAATTACCTTGAACGGTTTCCCGTCCAAATAAAACTTATCTCTTATCTCAAATCTTGACATAATATACCCTCCTGATTATCAATCTTTCTTCTTTTTCATTTTTGCTATCGCAACGCCTGCGCCGATTGCGGCAGCCACAGCAACCGCTCCTACGGCAACGGGAACAAACGGGAATGAGCCTTTACCGCCATTACCGCCGTTGCTTTCCACTGATTTGTCGTTATCTTCGGGAATGCTGTCGGATGAATCTGTGCTTCGGCGACCGATGACGTTTCGCTTATTACGGCTTTATTCACAGCCTCATAATCGTACAGCACCTGTGCCGCATCGACAGAACAGCTTCCGCTTACGACAGTCAATTTAAGAGTATGACTGCCCTGCTCCAAGCCGTTTATCAGCAAGAACGACTGTCTGTTGCCGGTTTTTGATACGGCATATTCCTTATTAACGGTTTTGCCGTCAACCTCAATGCTTACAACCGTGTCGCCTTTCTGTACGCCTGTAAGGATAATACCCGTTCCCTCAAAGTCAACGGTGAAATAAGCCCCTTCAGCGCCATGCGAAATTGTACGCTTGTAGTTTTTGAAGCTGTCCATAGTGCTGTGTTCCCAGCCGTTTTCGCTGTAAGTAAATATGTTGTCAAAATTATCAAACTTGTTCACATACGGCTGAACGCTGTCGGTTGCCTCAACCCTGACATTATCAAAACAGCAGTTGTTATATGAACTGTAGAGTGCCGCTCTTCCTGCACTGTAGCCGCCCTCCTCAGCCTTATAATCAATTATTTTCTCACCATCGACTGAAACTGTTATATCATTGTTCAGTGCGGAAATTTTTACATTATGCCACTTTGACGAATCAAAGTCTGCTATATTTCCGTCAAGAACCTTCTTCTTTCCGCCAAAGAAATTCCAGTTTCCGTTTTCATAAAGCGTAACGCTGTAACCGCTTCTTCCGCTGTCTGCGAGGATATATCTCAGACCTACACCTGCATAGCTGTCTTTCCCGTCGGTAAGTATATCCGCACTGACGCTGTAATTATACCAGCGGTCATCGCCGAAATTAGTTGTCGGTTCAGGTGTACCGCCCCATTCGTTAGCCTTAATATCCTTTGTAATCTTCTGCATCAGCACCTTTTCGCCGTTCTTTTCGGCAACCTCAAAAGCGCCGCCCTCATCGGTCGTATAAAGCGGTGCGTTTCCTCTTGATGAAAGGAATTCGTCCGAATAACCGAAATCATCTGTGTACGGCAATGAGAGTAACTTATTGTCGCTTTCCTGCGGCACATCAAATTCAGGCTCTGATATATTCAAAGTTGATACAGTTATCATTGAATACGGCTTTATCGTGACAGAATACTTATTATTTTCGGGAGTTACCGTAGCGATTTTCTTGAAATAGTTAGCGTCATATTCCTGATTGCTGTCAGGGCCTCTTGTTTCCCACACATATACTTCATTATCCGCTTTTGCGAGGTTTGCTATCTCAAAGTTATATGTGATAGGCTCCGATGTCGTATTTGTAATAATCGTGCTGTAATCGCCTTCCGCACTGCAAGCGGTGATATAGCTGTACTTTGCGTCAACCAGTGCGTGACCGTCACCGCCGACCTTTGCATCGCCGTAACAAGCGTCAAATATAAAGCTCCAGCCCTTATCCATAAACTGTGAGAAATGCAGATTCATATAATATCCGCTGTCAAGGGCGTAATAGCCGTTCCACGGGGTGCAGGCGTTTATAAGCTGTTTGTGGCAATATGTAACGCCGTCATAATATCCTGCAACGGCAGGCTGATATTCATACAGCGTCATATATCCGCCGCTAACCATTGTAATCATACGGTTTGCAATGTCAAGCACACCGTTAAGACCTGTAAGTCCGGAATTACCCTCGTCAAAGCGGTAAGCCGACTGTGCATAGGTCATAGGTGAGCTTCCCTCGGAAAACCATAATTCCTTGCCGTATTCCTCCGCAAGCTTTTTTGTAGTATCATCAGCGAAGCTTGTGTAGTGAGAACCGATCACATCGACCGCATCACACAGCTCCTTATTCTTCATCATCAGCCTTGATATGCCCCAAGTGCCGCATTCGTCCGCCGCAACTATCTTGATCTCAGAGTAATCATACGGACAGTCCTTTTCACTTTTGAGGGCTTTTGAAAGATAGATTATCCAATCCGTATCAACGGCACGTTCATTTTGGTTCGCACTTACATAGTCAAACACAAGACCGTAGGTTTCATAAGCGGCATCGAGCGTCTGCTTATACCATTTATATCTTGCGGCATAAACATCGCTTGAATCCGATACCCATTTTGGTTCGCTCCACCACAGCATATCAAGTGTTACGTCAGGATTTATCTTTTTAATATCGGCGGCAAGCTGAAAACCTGCCCCTCTGGTCACATCGGCTTTTTCATCCTCATATCTCATAGTCGCAGGCTCTGTGCCGGAAGATGTATTTACATCGGCACCCATTTCCACCTTGAAATGAGTAAATTTAAGTCCGTTTTTGCCGTAAAGATGTTCAAGTATCTTGCTATAGCTTTCGGGATTTTTCTCCTTATAGTCAAGCAAAAGCCTTGACGAGCCGTTACAGCTGATCATACCCTGTCCTCTGTAGAGGAAGTTTTCGCTTGTGTTTGCTTTACTGCCGTCAATTTTAATATTCACCGTATCTCCTCCGTTATTATTTTCCGCAAATACAGTATTAACTGCGGTGCACATAATCGCCGCACCGATGGCAAGTGCGGTTATTCGTTTTAAAATGCCCATAAAAGCACCCCTTCCGATATAAAATTACAATATAAATATATATCGGAAAACGTCCGCCGTCAATCTTAAATTAATGATAACTCTAACTTTTTGAAACTAAATTACACTACCGCCGTTTTTCCTGAACTCGGAAGGCGAAATCCCCTCATACTTTTTGAATACGATTCCGAAATAAGTGGGGCCGGTATATCCCAGACTTTTTGAAAGCTGTGTCACGGAAATATCGGAGTCAAGAAGCATCGACTTGGCTTTTGAGATCTTGACACGAGCGATATACTCCATAGGCCGCATATTAAGGCGTTCTCTGAAAATACGGTCGAAATACTGCGGTGAAACGCAGGAAAGGCAGGCAAGCTCGTTTAGCGTGATATCATCGCCGTAATGCTCATTTATATATCTGACAGCATTATCCGCTATAAGATTTCCCGTGTTGTTTTCTTCCTGCTTTCCGCCGAATATCTCTTTTGCCGCCAACACTGCGTTATATATCAGCAACGAGCATTTTTCGCCGCTATGAAGATTATCCGCCGCAAGACTGTATATTCTGCCGAATATCTTTTCAAAGGCGGTAAGGTCAGCGTCAGTTGCGACCATTTCGCCGCTGAAGCCCATTGAATTCATAATGCCTTTAAGAAAGTCGCCTCTGAACACCATCCAGCAGGTATTCCACTCATCATTTTCCGGATAATACTCGTGAGGCAATTCGGGCGGAAGATACATAAAGGAGTTCTTTTCGAGCTTATATTTTCTGTTGCCGACTTCTAAAACACCACAGCCTTTTGCAGTATAAAGAAACTGATGCGAGGTAAGCCCCTTATCACGCTTAACGTGAAATTCGGGCGATGTTCTCCCGATCCCCGACAGATAAAACGGCAGCCTGACCTCGCTTGCCGGAACAGGATATATGGCACTGTGCATTTTCTCACGCTCCCAATTGATTCTGATTAAATTATAGCATAACGGTAAATAAGACGCAACACGCATATCCGCCTTTGGATTTTTCTGCTTCGTTTTTATGTGTATAGTGTGGGGCTGATATAGTTTTTAACGTTTCATCGGCTTTTTTGAGCGGTTTTATGCAAAAAGGCGGGCGCCCCCCCACAAACCACCCCCCCCACTAACTATATATTTCG
>ERZ859980.1271-NODE-1271-length-10477-cov-1.554116_pt1 | contig 10477 bp, 8 predicted proteins | sample MGYA00509984_ERZ859980 | MGnify/ENA primary metagenome ERZ859980 (study PRJEB30046, sample SAMN00715173) | human gut metagenome | study: EMG produced TPA metagenomics assembly of the A metagenome-wide association study of gut microbiota in type 2... | reverse complement strand
AATCGCATCCATAAAAACGTAATAGCTCTTATTGTAATTATGGGTATTACAATTGTGCCTTGCCTGTATGCATGGTTTACATTGCAGGAAGTTGGGATCCATACAGCAATACAGGGAATCTTAAAGTTGCTGTGGCAAGTGTAGATGATGGCTATGAGGGAACATTGATTCCTATTAAACTAAATGCGGGTAATCAGGTTTTGTCTGCATTAAGGGAAAACACTCAAATGGACTGGGTTTTTACATCAAAGAAGAAACAGTTGATGGTGTAAAATCCGGAAAATATTATGCGGCAATTGTAATACCTGAGAACTTTAGTAACAGAATGATGAGCATTTTTTCGAAAAATGTAAAGAAGCCAAACATTATATATTATTCAAATGCTAAGGAAAATGCCATTGCACCAAAGGTTACTGACAAGGGAGCTTCAGCAATTCAAAAGCAGGTAAATCAGGTATTTATTGAGACAGTGTCTGATACAGCATTAACAGCTCTTCAAAGCGTATCAAATCTTGCTCAGGCAGGAGATGCAGACGACATTGTCAATAATTTGTGGAGTAATCTGGATAAAATCGCAGATGACCTTGAAGCCACGCAGAGTACGTTGGAAACTTTTGGCAACATGGCTGATGCTTCACAAAGCATGTTAAGTACAACTACAGACTTTTTTAAGGACACAAAAAGCAATACAAAAAGCAGTGAAAAAGAATTTAATGGAATTAAAAAACAGTTCAGTGGGATAAAAGATACATTAACTGCTACAACAGATGCCATTAACAGCGCACTTTCTTCAGGAAAGAAATTTTACGGAGAAATGGGTGATGTTATTGAAGATGCACTAAGCAGTCAAAGTCAGAATACTACAGATGTTAAGACCACACTTAACAAGACATCATCAAAAGTTAATTCAATGATTAGCGACTACTCCAAGTTGAAGTCTTCATTAGAATCAATTGAAAGGCGTCACCCTGAGCTGAGCAAGTACACCCAGTCTTTAATTTCAAAAATAGATGCATCATTGGAAACACAGGCAAAGTTAAATGATAAATTAGAAGAAGCTGAAAAAAATTTAAAAACGGGAAGAATCGGTTGAACAAGGACAAGGCAGAAATTTTGATATTAGTTGATAAAAGTAAAACTTCAGTGTCATCAGTGAAAACAGATTACTCAAAAGACGTGGAAGATGCTTTGAAGAAAATTTCAAATTCAGCAGGTAATGTTGAAAATGACATATCAGGTCTTTTAACAAAAATTGATAACAGAGCAAAAGGAATTTACAAGCTATCAGATTCTGTTGATTCAGACTTGTCGCAGATAAAGAAAACATTATCCGACTCAGGTAAACTTTTATCAAAAGCAGCCAAGAAAATCAGAAAAACAACAGGCAAGTTGAAAAATGCAAAAGATGGCGACAATTCAGATTTGAAATCACTAATCATGGGTAACAAAGAAGATTTAACTTCATTTTTGGCAACACCTGTACAGTTAAAAACAACTAAGTTGTATCCAATAGATAACTATGGTTCTTCAATGGCACCATTTTACTCAACCTTATCAATATGGATAGGCGGAATTGTATTGGTAGCAATGTTAAAAGTAAATATTTCTGAAAAAATGAAAAAATCTCTTAGAAACTTACAAAATTATCAGGCATACTTTGGAAGATACATTATTTTCTTAATTGTTGGTTTAATGCAAAGCACATTAATTGCTTTAGGCGATTTATATTATTTAGGAATACAGTGTGAACATCCATTTTTATTTGTGTTTGCATGCTGGTTCTCAAGTATTGTTTATGTAAATATTATTTACACATTGACAGTATCTTTTGGCGACATAGGAAAAGCCATAAGCGTTATCCTACTTGTTGTTCAGGTAGCAGGCGCAGGCGGCACCTTCCCAATTGAAGTAGCACCGGGCTTCTTCAGGGCAGTATATCCATTACTTCCATTTACACACAGCATGGCAGCTTTAAGAGAAGCGGTTGGAGGTATGTACGAAATGGTATATTGGATTGAACTTGGAAAGCTTGGAATATTCCTTGTGATTTCTTTATTTGTAGGTTTGGTTTTACGAAGACCAATAATAAAGATGAATGACGCATTCACTGAAAAGCTGGAAGAGACAAAGATAATGTAGTGCTGAAAAACTGGAAAAATCAAAGAAAATGTAAGACTAAAAGCTGAAAGAGTCGAAGATGTGCAAAGGCTAAAAAGTTGGACAGTCAAAAATCAGTAATAAGTAAATAGAAGGTAAAAGATTGAAACCGGTAATAAACAAATAGAAAGTAAAAGATTGAAATCGGTAATAAACAAATAGAATAAATTGTGATATACTTTTAGAGTTGGTGCTAATAGCATCAGCAATGAGTATAATACATTTACAAGACAGAAATAAATATCCATTGAAGAAAGCGTTTGATATCTATAGAATTATAAGCTTCAGGATATAATATTTAACGCGTTGTGTTTATTTTGGGATAGTAATTTAGTATGGTAAATGTGGCATGTACTTATTAGGAGATTAGGTAAATATATAAACGAAGGAGACTGAAAATGAAAACAAGAATTGGTATTTTAGGTTATGGTAACCTTGGAAGAGGTGTTGAGTGTGCTGTAAAAGAAGCCACTGACATGGAATTAGTTGCAGTTTTTACAAGAAGAGATCCTAAGGATGTAACAATCCTTACAGAAAATGTTCCTGTATGTAACGTTAAAGACGTAGAAGATTGGAAAGAAAAAATTGATGTTATGATTTTATGTGGAGGTAGTGCTACAGATCTTCCTGTTCAGACACCACAGTTCGCATCAATGTTTAATGTAATTGATAGTTTTGATACACATGCAAGAATTCCTGAACATTTCGCAGCAGTTGACAAGGCTGCAAAAGAAGCAGGAAAAGTTGCAGTTATTTCAGTAGGTTGGGATCCTGGAATGTTCTCACTTAACAGAGTATATGCAAATGCAATTCTTCCAGATGGAAAAGATTACACATTCTGGGGTAAGGGCGTAAGCCAGGGACATTCAGATGCTATTCGTAGAATCAAAGGTGTTAAGAATGCAAAACAGTACACAATCCCAGTTGAAAGTGCATTAGAAAGAGTTAGATCAGGAGAAAATCCAGACCTTACAACAAGAGAAAAACATGAGAGAGAATGTTTTGTTGTATTAGAAGAAGGTGCTGACGCAGCAGCTGTAGAAAAAGAAATCAAAGAAATGCCAAACTATTTCTCAGATTACAATACAACAGTTCATTTCATTTCTGAAGAAGAATTAGAAAAGAACCACAGCGGTATGGCTCATGGTGGTTTTGTAATCCGTTCAGGAAAGACAGGAATGAACAAGGAACATAATCACATTATCGAATATAGCTTAAAGTTAGATTCAAATCCAGAATTTACAACAAGCGTTTTAATCGCATACGCAAGAGCAGCTAAACGTCTTTATGACGAAGGTCAGAAAGGTTGTAAGACAGTATTAGATATTGCACCAGCATACCTTTGCGAAGCAAGCGATGAAGATTTAAGAGCACACTTATTGTAAGAAGTAAGGCGTGTTTGTGGCTACTGCCACACATTTATAGAAATTGAAAAATTAGAAAAGAGAAAAAGGGCATCCCAAAAGGCAAGTAAGAAGCTAAAGGGGATGCCCTTTTTAGTAAAATTCCACCCCTATGAGAAAGAAACAAGCAAAGGGGTGAAAATCCTGGAAAGTAGTAAAGCAAGAAAAAGAAAGCAAGTCAAAAATCCACCCTTATGAGCAGAGAACATTTTTATGGTGCTCAAGTTACCTTGTAATCAATCGTGGAATCAGCAATGAGACGGAGGCGAAGTTTGCTTCATTTGTATACATAGGAATTACTATAGGTAGATTTTTATGCGGATTTGTAGCAGACCGACTAGGTGACAGAAAAATGATTTGAATGGAAATTGTTGTAATTGTAGTTGGCTTAGCACTTATGTTTATTCCTACAGGATTAGATACGATACCCCTTACTGCATTAATAATTGTAGGACTTGGATGCGCACCAATTTATCCATCAATCATACATTCAACGCCGTTCAATTTTGGAAAAGAAAATTCGCAGTCGGTTATTGGAATACAAATGGCATTTGCATATGTGGGAACAACTTTTATGCCACCACTATTTGGGATAATTTCGCAACACATAACAATAGCGTTATTCCCTGTGTATAGTTCAATTTTTACATTACTAATGCTGTTAAGTACAGAGAGACTTAATAAAATGAAAAGTGTAAACGAAAGAAATTAGATTATGTAAAGTAAAACGATAAATTGGAAATATTAAAACAGAAAGAAGTAAAGTAACTGAAAGTAAATATGGAACAAAAAATTATAAATACGACCGAAAACCAAACGTAAAACCAAACGAAAACTGAAAATACGACTGAAAATCAAACGTAAAATCAAACGTAAAATTTTACGTTTGATTTTTTGAATGATTTTCCAAAGATAAAAATTTAAAGTAAAATGTTTTGTTTTTAGTGCTATAATAGATGGGTAGTGAAAATACTTAAAGAAAAGGGGAAGTTTATTATGGTACTAAAAACGAAAAGAATCTTATCACTAACCTTGGCAGTAGCAATGATAGCTACCGCACCAAATCAAATCCCAGCACAGGAAAATGATATAAAAACACAGGCAGTAAGTCCCGAAACTGTGGAAAAAGTTTTACCGGAAGGCTTTACGGGAGTAACAGCAGAAATTAAAGGTGCGTGGAACAAAATTGACGAGGAAGTTTTGGCAAATGGCAATGCAAATTATCCTGCTGATGATGGCAATAAGCCAACACTCGAAATTTGTCCTGATGAAAATTACACAATACCAGAGGCAATTAATGAGGGAGAAACTCTTCAGGTTATGTATGACGTGGATTTGCTGGTGGGCGCAACTTCAGCAAAAAGAGTCAAGGCTTTTAAAGATTATGTAGACGAAAGCAACCCACACAACACACCAAGTGGTGGGGCAAGACTTAAAAAAAGACCATATTTAATTGGAACTGAAATATGGTACAAGTTGGATGATGCAACCAAGTGGACAAAGGTTCCTGAAAAAACTCAAAAAAGACTGGGACATTATTTTATGCAAATCCCGGCAGATATTTTGTTTGGACATGATCAGGTTACTTTTAAAGTTAGAGCTTATACATATTATGGCGTTAGCAAGTCGGCGGCAAATACTGTAAAAATTAACAGATTAAAAAATGATACAGGAAAAATAAGACTAAATGTTAATGACGGAGAAGTTATTTCAGGCAGCAAAACTGTTACCGTAAATGACGGAAAAGAAAACAACATATCTGTTAAATTAAATAATCAAAAGCAAAACACTAAAGCCATGTTGGAAAATGGGGCCTATTTCATTGTACAGACAGCAGACACAGCAAATGGCTACAAAAATGCAGTTACAGCAACAAGTAATGGACAAAAAGATATTTTGGCCTTGCTTAATCCTTGGCGAGATTCCACAATGACAAAAGTAATCAGGGTGGATAATAAATATTTTAAATATAATGAGCAAACAAAGGCTTACGATGTTGACCTTACTCTTTGGGCAGGAAACACAGGAACTTCTTTTGAAGAAACATTGTATCCAGAAGTCTTTAGCGAAAACAGGGACGATTACAAAGTGTCTCAACTACAGATGAAATTGCCAAATGGTTCGGTATATTTGCCAACAAAGATTGTACCGGATAATTCAAAAATAAATACAAGCACTGAACTTTCAGCAGTTCATGCAATCGGTGACTCAAAGGGCATGGAAAGCAAAATGACAGTCTCATTTTCAATTCCTGAAAAAGAGGTTGACGCAGTTGGCTGGTTACTTGATACAACTAAACTAAAAGACGGCAAGTACACAATAGTTGCCCAGGAGAATCAGAGTAGCAACAATCAAACAACTACAGCGAATACGCAAGATAGCAACAATCAAACAACTACAGTAAATGCACAGGAAAGCAGCCAGCAGGCAACTACAGCGAATGCACAGGATAGTAGCGAGCAGGCAAATACAGCGAATGCACAGGATAGTAGCCAGCAGACAACTACAGCGAATATCGCAAACAGCAATGACCAGTCGGAGGAAGCAAACAGCATTCCGGAAAGTACAAAAGTAGATTTCGTAGTTGATAACACAAAACCTACAATTAATATAGACATAAAAGATAAAGCAACTTTAAATAAACAGCTTGTAATCACTGAAGGTGATGTGGCAAAAGATGCAAATGGCATAGACAGCGTTGCAGTAACATTAGATGGAAAAGACGTGGAACTTCCAGGGGTGATTTCTCCTGACGACCTAAAAGAAGGTTCACATCAGCTGGCAGTTGTGGCAAAAGATGTGGCAGGTAATATCACTGAAAAAACAGTAACTTTTAATGTTAAAAACTCTGCAATTACAAGTACAACAGAAAAGATTACAAACAATACTGCTACATTATCGGTGAATGTGGGCAGTAAAAAAACTAATGTAACTTTTTACAAGGGCAAAGCCTTAAATGTGGCAAACAACGGTATAGTGAAAGGACAGGTTGTTTCAGGTAACAATGGCAAAGCTCCCTATGAAATTTTTAAGGTGAACACAGGAAGTGTTAAAGCTCAGGAGAAAATTGTTGTTAATTGGAGTGGAAAAACCACAGGAATTGACAGTGACCATAAGCTTACAATGTTTGTTCAAAATATAAATACAGGCAAGTGGAAAGCTATTGGCGAGGAAAAATCAGGAAAAATAACAGGTAAATTTGTAGCCAAGGACTATGTAAAAGATGATAAGGCAACAGTTGCAGTACAGGTAATTGCTAAGGACGGCAATCCTGAAATAGAGCAAAGTGAAGTCACAAAAGTTGCTAACCAGACGTTATGGGATGGAACAGGAAAACCTGAAAATTATGATTTTGCATTTGCATGGGAAACAGACACACAGATATATGCAGAAAGTTTTCCATATCATTATAAAAACATGAATCAGTGGATTGTGGACAATAAGAAAGATTGGAAAATCAAGTATGTCCTACATACAGGTGATATTACCGATGATTATGACATGGAGACTCAGTGGAAAAATGCCGACACTGCAATGAAGATTTTTGATGATGCAGGCATGCCATATGGTGTTTTGGCTGGAAATCACGATGTTGGCGCCGGTTTGGAAAATTACACAAATTATCAAAAATACTTTGGTGCAGACAGATTTAAAAACAAAGATTATTATGGTGGTTCATATAAGAATAACTTAGGTCATTATGATTTAATTACTGAGAATGGACAGGATTTTATTATTTTATATATGAGCTGGGATATTTACACAAATGAAATTAACTGGATGAATCAGGTGTTGAAAAAATATCCTAACAGAAAAGCAATCATTGCCCTTCACCGTTACACAAGAGGTTCTGAAAAAGCAAACACACCGATTACAGACTATGCAGGAAAGTTGATTCAGACTAATGTTGTTGCTAAGAACCCTAACGTAATAGCAGTGTTAAACGGACATTACAGTGGTGCCAGCATGAATGTAATGGGATTTGATGACGACAAGGATGGCGTAAAAGAAAGAACTGTTTATGAAATTTGTACTGACTATCAATCGAACGCCCAGGGAGGAGCCGAATACGTTAAACTGTTATATTTTGATTTGAAAAACAATAAGATTTATGTTAATTCATATTCTCCATATAAGAAGGATTTCAATTATTATGACAATCCTAAGTTGGAAAATTACAACCAGGGAACAGTTGTTTATAAGCAGGATATTGTAGAATTAAATTATAATTATGTTGATAAAAACAAAGCCTGATAACAAATTCAATTAATGGCTTTGTGGAGACAGCTGACGCAATCAAGAGTGTAAATGGGAAAACAGGCAAAGTTTCATATACATACTCAGGCTTGAAAGCGGATAGCGAATACAGTTGGTATGGAAAAGTAACTAACAGTGAAGGTGAAGAATTTTATACAAATGCTAATACCTTTAAAACATTAAAAACATTAAAGGTAAAAGCACAACCGACAATAAAAGTAGGAAAAACATATACTGTTGGTAAGTTTAAATACAAAGTAAAATCTACAAAGAAGGGCATTACAAAGGTAGCAATTTCCGGTAAAAACAAGAAAATTAAGAAACTTGTTATACCTTCATTTGTAAAAATAAAAGGCAAAAAATGTAGAGTTACTGAAATTAATGCAAATGGCTTTAAGGGTTACAAAAAACTAAAAACCATTGCTATTAAATCAAAGTATTTAACAAAAATTGGCACAAAGGCATTTTATAAATGTAGCAATCTTAAGACTGTTAAGTATTATAAGAACAAAAAAATTAAAGTGGGAAGAAAAGCTTTTGCAGGGTGTAAAAAACTGAAAAAGAAGTTCCCAGCTAGAACCTTTTAAGAGTAATGTTATTTTCAATAATGCAAAAATTAAATTTACAAATTGCATTAAGTACTAGATAAAATTAAAAAAAGTCTGTATCATTGTATGTGGCTTTGCAGAGCAATATCTGCAATTTGCCAATAGAGTTTAGAATTTTACAATGATACAGGCTTTTTCTGTTTCACCATAAAATTTATTTTCTACAAATATGCTAATAATAAAATAAAAGAATAAAGGAGACAAGCAAAATTATGAAGTACATGAGACAGTTTGGAATCATCATGTTTGTTACCTGTTTGGGAGAGGTTTTAAAATATTTGATTCCATTGGCAATTCCATCAAGTATATATGGTCTTTGTCTGATGATGTTATTTCTTGTAACAGGAATTGTAAAAGTTGACAGCGTAAGAGAATCAGGTTCATTTTTAATAGAAATCATGCCCATTATGTTTATTGGTTCCGGTGTGGGAATTGTTGTTTACTGGAATCAGTTAAAAGGCATGTTAATTCCGTTAATTGTAATCACCATTATCTCAACAATTCTGGTAATAGTGGTAGCTGGAAAAGTTACACAGTTTGTAATTAAAAAAAGGAGCAAAAAAAATGAATCAGGTAGTAATTAATTCAACAACAATTGGGATAGTTATAAGTGTTTTAGGTTATGAATTAGGTATGCTTCTAAAAAGAAAATTTAAGCTTGCCGTTTTTAACCCACTACTTATTTCTATTATTTTTGTAATTATATGTTTGGGGATATTTAACGTAGATTATGAGAGTTATAATAAAAGTGCCCAATATTTAGGCTACTTATTAACACCGGCAACAGTATGCCTTGCTATACCGTTATATCAGCAGATTAGACTTTTAAAAGAAAATATTTGGGCTATATTTCTTGGATTTTATCAGGGGTATTAACAAGTCTGGGATGTATTTTGGCGTTTGCGTTATTGTTTGGTTTCAACCATAAAGAGTATGTTACACTACTTCCAAAGTCAATTACGACAGCAATTGGTATGGGTGTTTCAGAGGAACTTGGTGGTTATGTAACAATTACAGTGGCAGTTATAATCATAACAGGAGTTCTTGGAAACATGCTTGCAGATGTGGTTTGTAAAATTTTCAGAATAACTAATCCAGTGGCAAAAGGAATTGGAATTGGGACAGCCTCACATGCCATCGGCACAGCAAAGGCAATGGAAATGGGAGAAATAGAAGGGGCAATGAGTAGTTTGTCCATAGTAATAGCAGGAATTTTAACAATGATAGGAGCATCAGTTTTCGCTAATTTCTGTAAACATACGACTATTTCTAAAATTAAAATAAATACGTGAATATCTCAAAAGTTACGCAATAATTTATATGTTAATATTAAAAAAATGATAATATATGCATGAATATCTTGAAAATTAAAACAGGATATACTAAACATGACGTTTACAAAATGAAAATATTTATATGTAAAATTCAAATTCTGGGAGGTAAAACATGATTATTACAATAGCAAGACAATGTGGAAGTGGCGGTCACGAAGTGGCACAGATTTTAGCTGACAAATTAGTCTGGAACTTTTTGATAAAAATAGATTATTAGAAGAAGCAAGAAAACTTGGGAAGGAAGATGAGTTTAGCGACTTTTTTAATGAAAGACCGATAAACAGTCTTTTGTATGGAATAGCCATGAGTTTTGGAAACGAAAAGCCAATGTATAAGGCACTTGATTTTATAAAAGAAGTAACCAAGGATAAAAATGCAGTTATAATTGGACGCTGTGCAAACATTATTTACAAAGATAATCCTGAAGTTATGAAGGTTTTTCTCCATGGGAATGAGGCTTGGAGAGTTGATTATGTGGCAGAGCGTGATAGTGTTAGCAGAAGAGAGGCACTTAAAAACATCAAGGAAGTGGACGAAAAAAGAGCATCTTTCCACAAATATTGTACAGATGCAGTGTGGGGAGATGCAAGAGATTACAACCTTTCAATTGACACAGCCACAATTGGAATCGAGAAAGCGGCAGAAATTATTTTGAGTTATATGGATAATTAAATTCAGATGTATAGTCAATTGGTATGGAAATTAAGTTTGTTCGTAT
>ERZ859980.1270-NODE-1270-length-10500-cov-1.834562_pt1 | contig 10500 bp, 9 predicted proteins | sample MGYA00509984_ERZ859980 | MGnify/ENA primary metagenome ERZ859980 (study PRJEB30046, sample SAMN00715173) | human gut metagenome | study: EMG produced TPA metagenomics assembly of the A metagenome-wide association study of gut microbiota in type 2... | reverse complement strand
CCGTATTGTATCACATGGAGTTCACTCCAAGTCAAGAGGTTTTGAAAAAATTTTTTCGGAAAAATACGCAATACTGTTTTTTCGACAATATATGCAAAAATTGTAACCTGTTTTTAGTTGATTTTTCAAAATTTAAATGCTATACTCAAATAAACAGTTAGGCAATACCACACAAAGATTGTGCGGTATTGCCTTATACAATATCCTGTCGATTTTTCAATAGGTTAGCGAAATTTTTTGAGCGTGTCAGTTGAACTTTTCCACGACATCGTTTATCTGCGCAGCAGTCTGTGCGTTTGAGCGGGTGAGGTTATTGAGCTTCTGCGCAATCGAATTTGTTACGCCGGCCTTTTCGCCAATGCTGCGTATGTTGTTCTCGTTATTGAGAATAATGCTGTCAAAGTGCATTGCTTCGGCACTGATGTTTTCAAGCAGACTGAAGATGTTTTCCATCTCGCCGTTGGTGGAGTCCATAGAATCCTTGAGGCTGCCAACAAGCTTGTTCATGTCGCCGAAGCTGTCGGCAATGTCCGTCCTGATAAAGTCTGTGATGTCCTTGAAACAGTGCTCTATGCCTGCGATGATGTCGTTCATGCAACCGCACACATCAAAAATCTCCTTGGCAGCGTCTGCTGAGTCCTCTGAAAGCTTTTTGATTTCATCTGCTACAACGGAGAATCCTGCACCGGCTGCGCCTGCTCTCGCCGCTTCGATTGAAGCATTTATGGCGAGAATGTTCGTCTGCGACGAGATATCCTGTATGCGCTTTACCTTTTCGTTGATACTGTTAAGCTTATTAAGGTTATCGATGGCGGCTGAGATGTCACCCTGAGTAAGCTCGGCCTTGTCTTTAATGGAGCCGGCCAGACTCTGCGCATTCTTTATCATGTCATCGGCAACCGAAATCCTTTCCGCATTGGATTTTTTGCTTTCTTGCATGATGTCGTGTATTGAGGAGATGTCTGCGTTGACCTTCTGAATGGTCTGCGATGTCTCGTTAATGCTGTCGGAAAGTTCCTTGGTAGAGCGTGAGTTATCCTCCGCACAGGAAACAAGGAAAGTGACCGTTTCGTTCATGACTTCCGCACCGTTGCTGAGTGACTCGGTGCAGCCCCTGAGCATTGATACAACGCCACGAAGCGTTTCTGCGAGAATGTGTACAGAAGTGGCGATGTTGCCTACCTCGTTTTTCCTGCCGACGAAGCGTTCAATGTTCTTGCTGTTCACAAGAGACAGTTCGCCGAGCTCATTTACAGCCTCCTTCACCTTGCGCAACGGCTTTGTGATGAGATGTGCTGTTACGAATACCGCAAGCACTACTATCACCAGCGTCAGCACGGTAAGCAGTATGTTCGTACGGGCAATGCTGTTGCTTGCCGCCAGTATCTCTGTGGAGGAATCCTGCATGGTAAGTATCAGGTTGTATTTGGGCAGTGACTCGAAAGCGATGATATCATCAGCGCCGTAAACAACTCCTTTGCTTTCGCCGTTGCTTACTCGATTGATAATTGAAAGCATGGCTTCATCCTCGATGTCAGTCATTATCAGCGAATTGTCGGTGTTGTAGGTGTAGATAAGGTTTGCAGTGTCAAGTATCGCATACTTTTCCTGCGCCATGCCGGAAATGGTCATCTTCGAGAGCAGATCGTTAAGTCCCGCAAGGAATGGGCCGCCGCCGACAAGTCCTATGGGCTTGCCTGCGTCATCAGTTATGGACATACGCAGATTGAATATGAGTTGGCCGGAAGCGGGAGAGACGAATGCGCCGCCGTTGTAGAAGCGTTCGGTGCGGAAGTCATCGTCGCCTGATAGGGTGCGAGCGCGTCGCCCTTGCGCGTAACCATGCCCACTGCGGAAGGGGAGGAGTGGGCAAGCACTGTTGTGTCCCACTTGCTGAGGTAAACTCCTTCCCATGATTCGAGTTGTGCGAAGAAGCGCTCGGTGTATGCCTGCGCCGCCTGCTGTTTAGCTGCGTTGTCGGGTGCAAGCAGCAGTTCTTTAAGTTCGTCCGCCGTTGCATACTGCCTCAGCGACCGTTCTGATTCCTGTACGAATAACTCTATCATGTTTGCCTGACCGTCAAGAGCGGTGTACATATTATCAATAGAGCTCTGCTTCGATGTCTGTGTAACTGAAGAAGTCATTACAAGGTACAGGCACGACAGGCACAGAAGCGAGATAACAGCAACGCTGAGGGTAATTATGGTTGCCATTTTCATGTTTTTGAAACCCTTTATCATGGAAATATCTCCTTTTAGGTATATTTTTTGCTATGGCAATACCGCACAAAGATTGCGGCGTTGCCATACGTTTATTTTGCTTTGTCTTTTCAAAGCAAACAACTCGCGAATGTATCGGAGAAGTGCTTTACAGTGACATTAGTCATGCTCCTGACGACATATAAATAAGTCACGGCGACAAGTATGTGCCGCCGCTTGTAAATACAAAAATGCTTCAGACGCCCAAAAGGAGCTTCTTCTCCATTTCGATGCGGTCGTTGCTGTATTCAAGCGCAGTTTCGTAGGAAATCTGCCCCGTCTTGTAGAACTTTGCAAGGCTCTCGATGAGGGTCTGCATTCCGAACCGAGTGGTGCCCTGCATAACGGTTTCCATCTGCGGAATCTTGTTGGAGCGAATGAGGTTCTTTACTGCGTCCGTGCCGAGCATGACCTCAACAGCGGCGACGCATCCCTTCCTGTCAGCTGCTAAGGCATCATACACCAATTTTAACACAGTTTGGAATGATTGTAAATAGATTTGTGAAAATTCATCAATCTAACAAAAAAATGAAGGACGTTTTTGGTGGTTTTTGTGAGCGTTTCGTGTTACCTGCGGCTGCGATTACCGTCTGCAAATAATGACAGACTGATTGATAATGCCGCCCTGATTCTTTATAACCGACGGCGAATTGATTTTTTCAAGATACATTGTTATTCTCCTTTTTAGTATGTGCCTGTCGCTATAAGATGACGGCACGTTGCTTTCCTGATACAACCGTATTGTATCACATGGAGTTAACTCCAAGCCAAGAGGTTTTGAAAAATTTTTTTCGGAAAAATACGCAATACTGTTTTTTCAACAATATATGCAAAAATTGTAACCAAATTGTAACCATTTATTAGTTGATTTTTCAAAATTAGAATGTTATACTTGAGTAAACAGTTATTTATATTAAAAATCCGAAAAATCATAAAATCAAGAATAAAAAGGTAAAAGCCATGACATCTTTATCTTCATCAGCATCAACATCAGCTAAAACGGTCAATAACAACGCTCAAAAAAATATTTCTGTTTGTGTCGGTGAAAAAAACGCCTTAACGGCTGTAAACGGGCATAAAAAGCGAAAACAAGGACGGCTGCGGAATTTCTGCATAGTTTTTCTTTCGGTCGTGATAGCCTTTTGTACGGGGATAATGCTTTTCTGCGGTTATGCTATGACACAAATGAATCAAAACAGACCTTCTACCGAAGTACAGCCGTCTTTGACACCAACAGAAATAAAGCCTGTACCGAGAATCATATCCGTATCGGTAGCGGAAGAACTGAATGCAGACTTCACACGCAATGTAGCAATAGAATGCAGAAACGAGGACGGTACAACGGACGGGTTGTATTATTCATATAACGCGATAGTGACAGGAAAAGGCTTGAAGGCGGAAAAGCAGTATTATCTCTGCCAAAAGGAAGCTACATTATAACTGTGACCAACGACAGCGGAAAAGCCGTGCAAAGTGATGAGTTTACGGTAAACGTTGATGCAGTAACCAAAATCACAATAGACAAAACCGATACATATATGAATGTTGGAATGACAGGTACGCTTACAACCGCTTTTGAAACTATCGGTAATCCCACAGACAGCGAAAAGTCGGTAAAGTGGAACAGCTCCGCACCGAAAACGGTCAGTGTCAAGGACGGTGTAATCACCGCACTGAAAGCGGGTACGGCGACAATAACAGCAAGCGTATCGGACAGCATTTCGGACAGCATTTCAGACAGTATAGAAATAACCGTTACCGATTTGCTCAGAGCGCCGAAAATCACAGCAACAAAGCCGCTTTTACCTGCCGGACAGTACACCGAGGAAGAGGGGGCGTTGATTGACGCTGTGCTTGAGAGCCGTGTAAATACCGCAGGCTACGGAACAAGAGCAGGCGTAGTTGCGGCGGCAAGGTTTATTCCGCTTGAATTCAATTACAAGATACCGTATTTCTACGAAAACGGCAGGCTTGATCCACAGCCCGAAAGACCGTATTGTGACGGCGAGGGCAGATTCTATCACAAGGGACTTTATCTGACGCACAGCAAGTTTGACATTCTTGATAAGAAAGGCATATTATTCGGTCCTGCAACGTGGGGTGAACCGCTCACAAACTGGGAGGACGCATTCGGACTTATCCCCGGTGCGAAATACGCAAACGGCATGACCTGTTCGGGATTTGTTTCGTGGTGCCTGTATAACGGCGGTGTTCCGCTGGGCGATGTCGGCGCAGGGGATACTCCCGGCTATGACGATGAATATTCCGATTTCGGGGAGCGTGTATGGCTTGACGAGGAGGTAATGCGAAGCGGAATATTGCAGGTGGGCGATCTTATCGGCTGGGGGGGGCACAATTGGGTGTGACGGTCACATTGCGATAATCGCAGGCTTTGACGAGAACAACATCTATATTGCGGAGGCTCTCGGAAAAGGTATTGTTATGGAGGTGCGTGAACGCTACCGTGAGGTGTGGCAGTGCGGCGATTATACATACGCTATGCTTATGGGGGATATTTATGCGAAGCATAACGGCGAAGGAAACGTAACTGAAATGTGGAAGGACTATTCCGCCGAAAATAATCAATAAATAAAAGCATTGATGCCCGACCTTTTACAGTCGGGCATCAATGCTTTGGGGAAATATATGAAAACGAAGATAGCAACATTTATAGGGCTTTTCCTCACCCTGTACCTGTATTATATTCGACGTTTGTTAACTGAATTTAAATTCTGCCGATTATTTTTAATATTTTCTTCCCCGTAGTCTATTGACAGCGTTGCTTCTTTATAGTATCATAGTCAAAGAATGTAAACGTTCACACGAAAGGAAAACAGCTATGATAAATACGATAGACATCAGCGGAAAGTGGGAGCTTTTCATAAGCAAAAATAACCGTACCTCGCTTCCGGATAATTACAACGACAGCATAATTCTTCCCGATACTCTGTCAGATGCCGCAAAGGTGGCTGAGAACAAGAACAGGGACGAAGGATACCTTACCGATAAATACACATTCACGGGATATGCGTGGTTCAGACGTTCGTGTACCCTTGAAGCGATATGACGGGCTTGGTGTCAATACTCACGCTTGAACGCACCAGAGTAAGCACGCTGTATATTGACGGTGCGGAGATTGGTACCTGCGACAGCCTTTGCAGTACGCACCGCTATGATATTTCTTCATATATGACCGCAGGCACACACGAAATTGTTATCCGTGTGGCAAATGTCGGTTATAAGACGGGCGGAGGTCACATGACAAGTCCGGATACCCAGACAAACTGGCTCGGCATTGTAGGAAAGATGAATATCGAAATATATCCCAAGAGCTATATTTCTGATGTAAGAGTTATCGCATCTGCTGACGGAAGTTTATCGGTAAGAGGCTTGGTCAACGGTGCGGACAATGCCGTTGTTACTGCGACTGTTACCGCTCCCGACGGAATCCGTGTGCTTAAAGCCCATATCATATCTGACGGAGATACATTTGAATCGGAATTCAGGCTCGAAAACGCTCAGCTGTGGGATGAATTTGAACGCAATATCTACAGTCTTGAATTACGTTGCGGTGAAGATATATTCAATACCTCGTTTGGCTTTGTGACATTCTCGAATATCGACAGAAAATTGCTCATAAACGGCAGTGAGGCATTTCTCAGAGGAAAGCACGACGGAATGATTTTTCCGCTTACCGCTTATGCTCCCTGTGATGTTAACGATTGGAAAGAACGTCTTAAAATCGCCAAAAGCTACGGTATAAACCATTACCGTTTCCACACCTGCTGTCCTCCCGATGCCGCATTTACCGCCGCAGATGAACTCGGCATATATATGGAGCCGGAGCTTCCTTTCTGGGGAACGATCGCCGCTAAGGGCGAGGACGGTTATAACGAGGAAGAACAGGACTACCTTATAAACGAGGGTATCCGTATTATAAAAGAATTTTCTCACCACCCTTCATTTGTTATGATGTCGCTCGGAAACGAGCTTTGGGGCAGCCGTGAAAGGCTTGGAGAGATAATCGACGTTCTCCGCCGTGAAAATCATTCAATCTTCTTTACAAGCGGCTCAAACAACTTCCAGTTCTGGCCTGCCGAAATTCCGCAGGAGGATTTTTTCGCAGGGGTAAGACTTTCCCGTGACAGACTTTTCAGAGGCTCTTATGCTATGTGTGACGCACCTCTCGGTCATATCCAGACGGACAAGCCGAATACCGCTTACGATTATGATGCGATAATCAGAGGCGAAAACGGCTCGGAGAACGAGGGCGGAGATACGATACAGATTCAGTACGGCACAGGGGTAAAGACGGTAAAGCTGAGCGCCGCAGACGGTAGTTATATTCCGCACAAGCCGGTAATATCACACGAGGTCGGACAGTATGATTATTTCCCCGACTTTGATGAGATGAAAATGTACACAGGTCCTCTCGTTCCTCGCTATCTCGATATTTTCAGAGAAAGGCTTGAAGAAAAGGGACTTTACACGCAGTGGAGAGATTTCTTCGAGGCGGTCGGCGCACATTGTACGCAGTGCTATAAGGACGAGATAGAAACTGCTCTGCGTTCTTCCGAACTCAGCGGCTTTCAGCTTCTCGATCTGCAGGATTTCAACGGACAGGGAGTTTCGCTTGTCGGCGTGCTTAATGCCTTTATGCAATCGAAGGGCTTTATAACACCTGAGGACTGGAGAGGCTTCTGCGACAGTAACGTACTGCTTGCAAAGACGAAAAAGTATGTTTTCGGTGCAGAAGAAAAACCGTCTGTAGAGATTCTTCTTTCGTCATACGGTAAAGGTAAGATAAAGAGCGGAGCGGTGCAGTATTCACTCATAAGCGATGAGCTTGATATAAACGGCAGTGTTGAGTTTACCTCATCGGATGCACGCCTTACCTCTGTCGGCACATTCGTTCCCGACTTCAGCGGTATCACAAAACCGCAGAAAGCCGTCCTTACACTTACTATGGGCGAACTGCACAACAGCTATGTATTCTGGCTTTATCCGCAGACAGATGTTGAAATTACCGAAAACGGCATAAAGACAGTCGATGACGAACTGATTTTTACAGACAGCGTTGAAAATGCAAAAGTGCTTATTGCGAGCGGCAAAAAGGCTATGGTGATAACCGACGGCAGTAATGCTATAGAAAACGCATACTGTGCGGATTTCTGGAACTATCATATGTTCCGTGTCATTTCGGAGAGTATGAACAAGCCTGTAGCACCCGGAACGATGGGACTTCTTATAGACAAGAACGATAAGCTGCTGAGCGCTTTCCCGTGTGAAAAGTTTACCACGCCGCAGTGGTATGAGGCGGTAACGCACAGCAAGGCTGATATTCTTGACGATACACCCGATGTTACTCCGATAGTTCAGGTTGTGGACAACACCGAGCGTTGCCACAGACTTGGAATGCTCTATAAGAAGAACGGTATTCTTCATTGCAGTATAAGACTGTGGGAAGCGGCAGACGTTCCCGAAATAAAACAGCTTGCAAAGAGCATTACAGAAAATTTCTGAATAGCAAGACCGCCCTGTGTATAAAAACGCAGGGCGGTCTTTTCAAATAACGCAGATAAAAACCTCCGCATTGCTTAATAATGCGGAGGTCGATTTATTTACTTGTTATCCTTATCTGGCTTCTGATGAGTAAACGGTTTGTGAAACTCCAAACCCGTTTCAGAAAGATTATCGGTACGCTTAACGCTTCCGTCATTTCTGACAAGCGAGGTTTTAGGGTCAGCCGTACTCTTTTTGCCCTGAGATAAAGTACCGTGTTTCATATAAAGCCCTCCTTTAAGGGAGTAGTTTTAGTGAAATCGGATTATTATACACAACCCTGAGCCTTCATAGCCTCAGCAACCTTTAAGAAGCCTGCTATGTTAGCGCCTGCCATGTAGTTGCCCTCTAAGCCGTATTCCTTAGCGGCTGTATCGCACTGCTTGAAGATTTCCTTCATTATGTCGTGGAGCTTAGCGTCAACTTCTTCAAATGTCCAGCTGTAACGCATTGAGTTCTGGCTCATTTCAAGACCTGATGTAGCAACACCGCCTGCATTTGCAGCCTTAGCAGGTCCGTAAAGAAGACCGTTTGAAAGGTAAACCTCGATAGCTTCGGGAGTAGAAGGCATATTAGCACCTTCTGCAACTGCAAAGCAACCGTTGTTTACGAGAGCCTGAGCTGACTCGCCGTTGATTTCGTTCTGTGTAGCGCAGGGGAGTGCAATGTCGCACTTGATTGTCCAGATGCCTGAGCAACCTTCTGTATATGTAACATTCTTGTGTGATGTTCTGTTAACGTATTCCTTGATACGCTTTCTTTCAACTTCCTTGATCTGCTTTACAACATCAAGCTCGATGCCGTCGGGATCGTGGATGTAGCCGTTTGAGTCAGAGAGAGCAACTACCTTAGCGCCGTACTGTGTAGCCTTTTCTGTAGCGTAGATAGCAACGTTGCCCGAACCTGAGATAACAACTGTCTTGCCGTCGAAGCTCTTGCCGTTAGCCTTGAGCATTTCGTTTGTGAAGTAGCAAAGACCGTAGCCTGTAGCCTGTGTTCTTGCGAGCGAACCGCCGTATGTCAGACCCTTACCTGTAAGAACGCCTGAGAATTCGTTGCTGAGTCTCTTGTACTGACCGAACATATAGCCGATCTCACGAGCGCCTGTACCGATGTCGCCTGCGGGAACGTCACAGTCGGGGCCGATGTGTCTGTAAAGCTCTGTCATGAAGCTCTGGCAGAAACGCATAATCTCTGCGTCGCTCTTGCCCTTGGGGTCAAAGTCAGAACCGCCCTTGCCGCCGCCCATAGGCAGTGTTGTAAGGCTGTTCTTGAAGATCTGCTCAAAGCCGAGGAACTTGATGATACCGAGATATACGGAGGGGTGAAGTCTGAGACCGCCCTTGTAAGGTCCGATTGCTGAGTTGAACTGAATTCTGAAGCCTCTGTTTACCTGTGTCTTGCCGTTGTCGTCTACCCAAGGTACACGGAACATGATCTGTCTTTCAGGCTCAACGATTCTTTCAAATACGCCTGCGTCAACGAGATCCTGTCTTTTTTCAACTACGGGCTGAAGGCTCTCAAAAACCTCTGTTACTGCCTGAATGAATTCGGGTTCGCCTGCATTTCTTTTCTTAACTGTTTCGAGCAGGTCGATAAGATACTGATTTTTTAACGCCATTGTTAAATCCTCCTGATATTTTCGGCTCAAGTTTGATATACATTGGTTTTACGGATAAACACGGTTTTTCTGCGTTTCATATAATAATTTGTGAGAAAACCGACTTCATCGGTAAGCTTTACTGCATTCTCTGTGACTAAAGCCGTTATTGCTTTTAAACTGCAAGAAAAAGTATACCACATATACGCAAAATTTGCAATAGTTTTTTTAAAATTTTCATAAAAAAGTTTAAAAAACTCAAAACTACGCATTAAAATGTACATTTCCGCAAGATTTTATTCGTGTTATTGCAAAATGCAGGAATTTTTTACAATGTAAATATAAATTCGCTTGCAAAAATACCGGTTTTATAGTAAAATAGTATTTATACCTTATTTAAGAAAACGAATATCGGCATTTAGCACTGCCGATCATACCTTTATATATAAGAAAAGAGAGGTCACAATGGAGAAAACGGCACTTAAAACGATTGCAGACAACAGAAAGGCAAGGCATGATTATTTCATCCTTGAAAGCTACGAGGCAGGAATAGAGCTGACCGGCACCGAGGTGAAATCTATCCGTGACGGAGGACTTAATCTGAAGGACAGCTGGATCTCTATCGACAACGGCGAATTATTTATCAAGCAGATGCACATTTCGCCTTACGAAAAGGGCAACATATTCAACAAGGATCCGCTGAGGACCAGAAAACTGCTTATGCACAAGCGTGAAATAATGAAGCTGCTCGGACAGGTAAAGCAGGACGGTCTGACGCTTATCCCCATATCCGTCTATTTCAAGGGCAGCAGAGTGAAGGTTCAGGTCGGTCTTTGCAAAGGTAAAAAACAGCACGACAAGCGTGACGCCATGGCTCAGCGTGATGCAAAACGCACCATCGACCGTGAGCTGAAAATGCGTAACAGATAAACCTAAAAACAAGTCGGTTTGTCGTAGCACAACATTTTTTGAAAAAAATCAAAAAGTGCTTGACAAACCGATTTCATTCTGCTATAATAGATTATGCTGATTTGCGGGGATGCTGGAATCGGCAGACAGGCAAGCTTGAGGTGCTTGTGT
>ERZ859980.1269-NODE-1269-length-10503-cov-1.821784_pt1 | contig 10503 bp, 14 predicted proteins | sample MGYA00509984_ERZ859980 | MGnify/ENA primary metagenome ERZ859980 (study PRJEB30046, sample SAMN00715173) | human gut metagenome | study: EMG produced TPA metagenomics assembly of the A metagenome-wide association study of gut microbiota in type 2... | reverse complement strand
GTCCATGTGATAGCATTCGCTCCGGCTTCAATAGTCGCAAGAATCGACTCGCTTGTAGGTCCTCCCGTTGCGATAATCGGAATGTCGGGGTGACGCTTGCGTATTTCTCTTACAACATTTGTTGTCTTGCCTGGGCGGATACATTGAATATCTTTGCGCCTGCCTCAAGCCTGCTTTCAATATCCTCGTGTTCCGAAATAACCGTAACAACTACGGGAATGTCAATAGTGTCGCATACCTGACGCACAACATCATTCGATGTCGGCGCATTCACTACAACACCGATAGCACCCTGAAACTCTGCGTGCATCGAGAGATTGACTACTCTCTTGCCCTGCGTCAGCCCTCCGCCGACACCCGTAAAAACAGGTATATCAGCGGCACTCATAATTGCCTGCGTGATTATCGGCTGTGGCGTAAACGGATAAACCGCTATTACCGCATCAGCATTTACATTTCTGATTATACATATATCTGTTGTAAATACTATAGATTTTATCAGCTTGCCCATTACTCTTATACCGCTTGCCTGCTGAATTTCCTCGGGAACCTTCAGCATAAAGCTCCTGAGCGGACCGCTGATCTCGGGTATATACAAATTTTCTGCCATATGAACTCCTTTCGGTTAAACGTCAGACGTATTCACCTCCGACACCTCTCACTCTGACAAGACCCGAGTTGACTGTAAATTCACCGTCCTCGTTCTCGCAGATAAGACAACCGTCAGGGGCGATAGCCTTAGCAAATGCAGTTGTTTCTGTATTGTTCTGCACCAGTTTCACTGTTTTTCCGAGCGTTACGCATCTTTGCGAATACTCGTTTATAACTGTAGAAAAATCCTCGTCAATGAGCCGTATCAGCTCATCCACTATATACTCCGCCGCAAGCATTTTATCGTATTTGTTGCCCGTCAGCGTGTAAAGGGATGCCGCATTCACAAGACCGCTTTTTTCAAAAAAATCCTCATCCTGATTTACGTTCAGCCCCATTCCGCAGATGACATTGTTGTAAATTGCTCCGTTACAGGAACTTTTTAAGGTGCTTTCGCATAAAATACCACATACCTTGCGTTCAGAGCAGATTATATCGTTTGTCCACTTTATGCCTGCTTTGATACCGCTCAGCCGTTCAATCGCACGGCAGACCGCTACCGCACATATAACCGTAAGATCGTGTGCGTTATCCGGTGCCTTTATAAGCATTGAAACAGGGAGCATATCACGGGTAGCAAGCCATGTGTTGCCGATTCTGCCCTTACCGCAGCTTTGCAGGTCTGCTGTCACTACCGTTCTGTCGGGAAGCTCGTCGGCGTGTTCCTTAAGATAGGTGTTAGTTGACGGTAAGGTGTCAAACGTCAATAAAGGACAGCCGGCTATATTACTGCTTATCTGCATGGTAATCAAGCGCAACTATGTTCATTGTGATTTTCTTGTTATCATCTATGGTGATTATACCGTATGACGGCGGACGTTTATCTCTCGGAGAATCAATGCTTCCGGGATTCATAACGTATATACCGTCGATAAGCTCGGTACGGTAAAGGTGAGTATGACCGTAAAGAGCTATCTTACAGCCGTTCTGCTTGGCAACAGCGATAAGCGTATCAAGTCCCTGATGCACATGATGCTCGTGGCCGTGCACGCAAAGTATCTTGATGCCCTTTGCATTTGCGATTCTTATCGTTTTGTTGTCGGCAAAGTCACAGTTTCCCTTTACGAATAAAAAGCTCTTTTCTGGGTGAAGATTCCTTACATCGTTGAATTCGTGTTCGCCGTCACCCAGATGTATAAAAGCGTCGGCGTCAAGATTATTCTCAACCACCGAATTCAGCTTATGAAATTCCTTGTGCGAATCGGATACTACTACAATTTTCATAATTTCTATCCTTTCAGTCGGGCAAGCCCGATACGGCTTTTATTGCCCACTAGGTTATTATAACACATAATGTGTAAAAAGAAAAGATTAGTATCCGTATTTTTAGAAATTCTACACAAAACAAAAACAACCTTTTGTATATTTTTACAAAAAAATATGAACTGAATATAACGTAAATATCCTTTTATCGTTGATTTTAGCAAAAAGTTCATCAGATACGGTTTTAGGGCAGTCTTAACGGGAATATATTTTCCGCATTGACAATATAATTTCAGGAGGCAGTTATGAATAACAACATTGATTCAATGCTTGAGGCGGTCAGCAGTAAACTCGGCATCACACCTCAGCGTCTTAAAGAAGCGATGCAGAAAGGCGATATTTCGATAGCACTCGAAAAAATGCCGGAAAAAGACGCAAAAAAGCTAAAAAGCATACTCGGAAACCCGGAGCTTATCAAAAAAATGATGAAATCCACACAGGCGCAGGAACTGAAAAAATCTATGAAAAATCAGTAATAGACGGAGGGCAGTATGAGTGAGATAGATGATATACTTAAAGCGATGCTGTCCGATAATAAAAACGACAATTCAACCTCAGAAGAAACAAACGGTACGGAAAACGAGGAAAAATTCACGACCGATACCGACAGCGATGATATTTTCGGCGGAATAAACATAGATATGTTTATGAAGATAGGCGAGTTAATGTCAAAGATGAGCGAGCAGGACAGAAATACAGGTCTGCTGCTTGCTCTGAAGCCTCACCTAAGAGAAGAAAACAGGGCAAAAATAGATACGGCGGTAAAGCTGTTCAGGCTGATTTCACTGCTTCCCTATCTTAAAGACAGCGGTCTGTTTGATAATCTACTATGAAAAGGAGTAAATTTATGGAATGGAGTAATATAAGAATGTCAAAAGCCGAATTTGAGCGTTTGCAGAAAGAATATGCCGAGGCGGCAATAAGAACAGCCGAAAAAGCAAAGCTCAGTTACGATGCGGATGAACCGAAAGAAGAAATTCCGAAAACCGAAAATATCGCTGCGGCAATATCCACCTTCCAACGCCGGAAGAAGAAAACGTGAACGAAACAATAAAGCCCGATTCGGTAAAAATCGCAACAGTGCAGGTGAAAATTACCGAAGCCGAAAGCGAGATTACGGCTTCTGACACTGAAGATGAAAATAAAGAAAGCGAAGAAGCCGAAACAAATATTTCCGTAAATGAAGAAAAATCTGACGAAAACACGGATAAATCCGATACTGACGACAAACAGCAAAATTCATCAGCCGGCAACACAGATGATGAAGCAAGCAACGCTGAAATCTACGGCGATAAGTCCGATAATACAGCCGATTCCGAGATTCCCGACAAAACCGAAAATCACACTGTAGACGAAATACTGCGCAGCTTTGAAAGCACTTTTATGAGTGAAGAGGAAGCAGATAAAAAGATAGAAGATTTTTCTAAGTCTGTTTCAGACTCCCGACCTGCGCCCGATTTCACCGCAAAGATACATAACCATAATAACAATCAAGATAAAAGCGGAAAAACCTGCGGATGTGAACGATGCCGCTGTCAAAGCGGCGGTCGTATGCAGGAGAAGGGCGGGCAAAAACCAAACTGAAATTCAGCCCGCAGTACCGATATGGATATTATAGGCAAGCTGATGAAGGACGACGACTTGATGAAGGTTGCCGCTGTAGCGTTTATCTTATGGCGTGACCACGCCGATTACAAGCTGATTCTGGTACTTTTTTATGTATTTTTCATGAAATAGCACTTGCATTTTCCGCCGTCTTAGTTTATAATACCAGTATGTAAACGATGTCAATCAATTTACAATTCCGACAAACAGGAGGTATTTTATGGCTAAGTGGTTGGAAAATGCAATTTTTTACGAGATATACCCGCAATCCTTCAATGATACAAACGGTGACGGTATCGGAGATTTTCAGGGTATAATCGAAAAGCTGGACTATATCAAGGAAACAGGCTTCAACGCAATATGGATGAACCCCTGCTTTGATTCGCCATTCGGTGATGCGGGCTATGATGTAAGGGACTATAAAAAAGCCGCCGCAAGATACGGAACAAACGATGATTTAAAGCGACTTTTCGATGAGTGCCATAAGCGTGGGATGCACATTCTTCTTGACCTTGTACCCAGTCACACTTCGGTAGAGCATGAATGGTTCAAAAAGTCGATGCTCCCCGAAAGCAACGAGTATACCGACAGATATATCTGGACAAGCAATATATGGGAACAACCGGAAGGCCTTAACTGTATAAGAGGCATATCGGACCGTGACGGCAGTGCCGCAGTCAACTTCTTCTCATCTCAGCCTGCTCTGAATTACGGCTATGCCGAGCCTAAGTATGCTTATCAGCAAAAGCCTACAGATCCCGGACCTATGGCGACAAGAGCCGCAATCAAGGATGTTATGAAGTTCTGGCTTGATATGGGCTGTGACGGTTTCAGAGTGGATATGGCAGGCTCGCTTGTAAAATGCGATCCCGAATATAAAGAAACAATCAAGCTATGGCAGGATATAACAGGTTATCTTAAGAGCGAATATCCCGAAGCCGCTATGGTATCTGAGTGGGGCGAGCCGCAATATTCGCTGCAGGGCGGCTTTGATATGGACTTCTTACTGCACTTCGGCCCTGAGGGCTACAACTCGATGTTCAGAAGTGCCGAACCGTTCTTTTCAAAGAGGGGCAAAGGTACTCCCGCAATCTTTGCCGAGCAGTACAACGGCTATCACGAAAAGGCAACGACAGGCGGCGGACTTATCTGCATTCCGTCAGGCAATCACGATATGGACAGACTTGCAAGAGGCAGGGATGAGGACGAGCTTAAATGCTGTTTTGCTTTTCTTCTCACAATGCCCGGCGCACCGTTTGTATACTACGGCGATGAGATCGGAATGAATTTTGTAGAAGGTCTTGTATCGGTAGAGGGCGGCTATAACCGTACCGGATCAAGAAGTCCTATGCAGTGGGACAGCACCGCAAATGACGGATTTTCAACTGCGGACAAGTCACAGCTTTATATAAAGCAGGATGACGCACCCGACAGACCTACTGTCGAAAAGCAGATGCTCGATGACAAATCACTTTACAATGAGGTAAAGAAGCTGATAAAAGTCAGAAACGATAATCCCGCTCTTCACAATCTCTCAGCTTTTGAATTTGTCAGCAGTGACGGTTATCCGCTGGTATACAAGAGAAGCAGCGACAATCAGACGGTTTATGTGTTCATCAATCCGTCTGATAAGGCCGTAACTGTCAATGCAGATTATGCAAAGGGCGGAAAGGCAATTTACACGCTTGGCGAAAACGGCTCTGTTAAAGCAGATACAGTTACCGTTCCCGCAAGCGGTGCAATTTTTGTTGAGGTATAATTAATCAGATATAAATGCAAAGCCGCACAGATGGATGACCCTTCTGTGCGGCTTTTATTTATTCGGTTTTTGCCTGTTCTTTTTCCTTCTGCGCCTGCTCTTTCTTTATCTTGGTACTCTTGATAACCTTCTGACGTGAGAATTCCTCACGTTCCTTTTCTTCAAGAGAGTTGGAGATAAATCTTACCTGTGCCTCATACTTCGGAATAATTATATTTTTCAGTGCGTTGGCACGTTTCTGCGTCTTTTTTATGGCAACGGCGAGCCTGTATATACTGTTTTCAATCTCGGCGAGTACGACTGTCAGCTTTTTTGTTTCATTGAAGCAGATATAAGCGTTGTCAAGATATGAATTTGTCATTGCAATATCATACTGCGGAACTATAGGCTTATCGGGAAGTTCAACTGTAGGAAGCTCAACGCCCATAACGCTTCTGAAAGATATTTTAAGATCGGTTTCTTCAGGTACAAACTGCGTCAGCGTTGATACCGAGCCGAGCGTAATGTTAGCCTTCTGTAAGGCGGCATAAGCCTTTTCATAGGTCTGCTCGATATTTCCTCGCACCAGCTTTGATTTATCGGTCAGCGCCACCATTTCTCTTATCAGAACGTTACGCTTTCTGTCCATAAGCTCAAAGCCCTGCTTTGCCTGCTGTAAGGAACGTTTAGCCTTGATAAGATTGCCTTTGGTCGGGAAAACCTGTTCAGCCATACACTCACCTGCCTTTCATATAGTAACTGTTATACAAATCTCTTAGCATTTTCGGGGTGATAATGTTCTTTTATAAGCTGTTCGTTTACACGGTCAAGTTCGCTTGCGGGAAGAAGCGAAAGCAGATCCCAAGCAAGATCCAGCGTTTCGTCCATAGAACGATTCTCATCGAAGCCCTGATTGAGAAAGTACTTTTCAAACATCGTGCCGAACTTCATAATCGCCTTATCCGATGCGGAAAGCTCGTCTTCGCCGATAACCGATGCAAGCGCTCTTGCATCCTGCACTCTTGCATAGCAAGCAAAAAGCTGGTTTGAAACATCGGCGTGATCCGCTCTTGTGTACTGTTCTCCTATGCCGTCCTTCATAAGACGTGACAGCGAAAGCAATACGGAAAGTCCGGGATAAATTCCTGTCTGGTCAAGGTTTCTGTCAAACACTATCTGACCCTCCGTGATATATGCCGTAAGATCGGGTATAGGGTGTGTAATATCATCATTAGGCATTGTAAGTATCGGTATCTGCGTAACAGAGCCTGTACTGCCCTCTACTACACCTGCTCTTTCATACATAGAGGCAAGGTCGGAATAAAGATAACCGGGATAACCCTTTCTTCCCGGAATCTCTCCCTTTGATGAAGAGAACTCACGCAGAGCCTCACAGTATGAGGTAAGGTCGGTCATGATAACGAGTATGTGCATATTCTTCTCAAACGCAAGATATTCCGCCACAGTAAGCGCACATCTGGGTGTCAGGATACGCTCTATGATAGGATCGTTCGAGAGATTAAGAAACATACAAACACGCTGTATAACACCGGTTTCCTCAAAGGAACGTCTGAAATACTCCGCAACGTCATTCTGAACGCCCATTGCGGCAAATACAACCGCAAAGTCCTTTCCCTCGCTGTCGGCAATCTTAGCCTGCTTTACTATCTGCACCGCCAGCTTATTATGCGACAGACCGGAGCCTGAGAATATAGGCAGTTTCTGACCTCTGATAAGCGTCATAAGTGCATCTATTGAGGAAATACCCGTGTGTATATAGTTTCTGGGATAAGAACGTGCAACGGGGTTCAATGCACGGCCGTTAATATCGCCGTATTTCTGCGGAAAAACTTCACCAAGTCCGTCAATCGGCTTGCCTGCGCCGTTGAACGTTCTGCCGAGCATTTCGGTAGAAAGCGGAATCTCAAGCGGCTTTCCCGTAAAGCTGATTTTTGTATTTGTGAGCGAGATGCCGTTTGTACCCTCAAACACCTGCAAGACGACTTTATCGCCCTGCATTTCAACGACACGGCCTAAACGCTTTGTGCCGTCCTCCAGCTTTATCTCTGCTATCTCATCATAAGAAACACCTTTGGCACCCTCAAGGCAGACAAGCGGTCCATTTATTTCACTCAGTCCTGCATATTGAATCATAAAATAATCTCCTATCGGGTTTAATCATCGGCAAACTTGCTGTTTATCATATCAAAATATTCGTCAAACATTTCGAGCTTGTCGTTAGGTATATCGTACTTCATCTTTATCAGTTTATCGAAGAAACCGTATGAGATAATCTCCGATATCGGCTTACCGCCGTTTATAGCGTTCAGCGAGTTGTGATAAAGAAGTAAGATTGCTTTCATCATCAGCTTCTGCTTTTCGAGCGGAACGAATGTATCGTCCTTATGGAAAGCGTTCTGCTGTAAGAAGCCTACTCTTATAACACGGGCGATTTCTATTATCAGCTTCTGGTCGTCAGGCAGAACATCCGCACCAATAAGCTTTACTATCTCCATAAGGTTGTTTTCCTCAACCAGTAAGGTCGATATTTCCTGTCTGTAGCGGCAGAATTCTTCGCCGACGTGTCATTGTAATACTCGGCTAAATCGTCGCTGTACTCCGAATAGCTCATATTCCAGTTGATAGCCGGATAGTGTCTTGCGTAAGCAAGATTCTTGTCGAGCGCCCAGAAGCAACGGACGAAGCGCTTTGTATTCTGCGTTACAGGCTCAGAGAAGTCCGATCCCTGCGGAGATACGGCGCCGATAATCGTAACACTGCCCTCTCTGCCGTTCATCGTTTCGACATAGCCTGCACGCTCGTAGAATTCGGAAAGTCTTGACGGAAGATACGCCGGGAAGCCTTCTTCAGCAGGCATTTCTTCAAGTCGTCCGGAAATTTCACGCAGTGCCTCTGCCCAGCGTGATGTCGAATCCGCCATTATAGCAATATGATAACCCATATCACGATAATACTCGGCAAGCGTGATACCGGTATATATAGACGCTTCACGGGCGGCTACGGGCATATTTGAAGTATTCGCAATAAGCACCGTTCTGTCCGTCAGCGGACGGTTCGACTTCGGGTCGATAAGTTCAGAGAATTCCTCAAGTACCTGAGTCATCTCGTTTCCACGCTCACCGCAACCGATATACACGATAATATCCGCATCGCACCACTTTGCAAGCTGATGCTGAGTCATTGTCTTACCTGTACCGAAACCGCCGGGTATAGCGGCTGTACCGCCCTTTGCAAGCGGTAACACGGTATCTACTATACGCTGTCCGGTAATAAGCGGCTTTGAAATCGGCAGACGCTTATTTATAGGTCTTGGCGTTCTGATAGGCCACTTCTGTACAAGAGTAAGCTCCTGCACCGTTTCTTCGTCTATCCTGAGTTTTACTATCACATCGTTGACCTTATACTTGCCGTCAGGCGCAACATATTCTACTGTACCTTCAGTATAAGGAGGTACCATACATCTGTGTGTAATAAGCGGCGTTTCGGGACACTGCGCATATATATCTCCGCCGTGCAGTTTATCGCCGACCTTTACAGTCACAGTAACATCGAATTCACGTTCTTCATCGAGTGCGGCTATTGCACTGCCCTCAGTAACATATACGCCGCTGAGAGCCGTCATAGCTTTAAGCGGACGCTGGATACCGTCATAAATATTGGATATTATGCCCGGTCCGAGCGTTGCGCTCATAGGTGTTCCTGTAGGCTCTACAGGGTCGCCGGGCATAAGTCCTGCTGTACCCTCGTAAACCTGAATCGTTGTCATTTCATCGGTTACGCCGATTACCTCTCCTATGAGCTTGCTCTTACCGACCATTACCATCTCACGCATTGAGAATGATTTTGTATCCCTGACCTTTACAACGGGTCCGTTAATCGCATAAATACAGTTCATTGCAACTCCTCCGTTATAGTGACAGTTCGCCGTGACCTGCCACAAAAGCCTTTCGCTCCTGTTCTAAAGCAAGGTCAAGCGTATAGTCGATATATATATTTTCCGACGGATAATAAACAGACAATCCGCCAAGCTCGATATTACGGTCAACAGCAACACTGATGCCGTACTTCTGCGCTATATCATCGGCAAGCTGATTATCGTTTCTGCCGACGTTTATCACGCAGTCTTTGCTGAAAGCCTGCTCTTTGTCTGCTTTTTCGGCAAGAGCGGTCATAAAGTCGTTATATTTATCGCTCTTTGCAAATTCTTCAAGTTTATTCTTAATATCTTCAAACAAGCTGTCTACAAGCCCGCACCTGTGAGCAAGCACCGACTTATGTGCGGCAAAGTCGCTCTTTGATAATTCCTTTGCGTAAAGAGTATGGGTCTTCTGTCTGTCCAGTGCGACCTCGTTTTCTTCACTGCGTCTGTACTGCTCTCTCGCCTGCTCTGTCAGCTCGTCAGCCTGCTGCTGTGCCTTGCTGATTATTTCTTCCGCTTTTTTCTGAGCGTCGGAAAGAATTGAATTGCCCAGCTTTTCTATTCTGTCCTGAACTTCCGGCATACAGCTGCTCCCTTCTGATTAATTATAATTTCAGTCCTATTGCATCACGCACATAGCCGTCAATGGATTTGCTTATATCCGATGTTCCGTGTCGGTCTGGTATCTCCACTATCAGCGGCTTTGTGCTGTTCAGTTTCATATCATACACTGTCTGCTTACACATATTGATGAGCTTTTCCGTCATAAGCACAACGCCGATGTCTTTATCGGCCTTTGCTTTTTCCAGTGCATCTGTGACTTCTTCGGGTCGGCTTACTACTATGCCTTCGATCCCTGCAAGACGCATACCCATCTGTGTATCTGTGTTGTCACTGATAAGAAAAAATTTCATTTTTCAGTACCTTTCGGCTATTATGAATAAAGGATAAGTATCGAAATCAGAAGTCCGTAGATAGCGACACCTTCGCCGAGTGCAACGAAGATAAGCGCCTTTGTAAAGTTCTTGTCGTTTTCTGCGGTAGCTCCGATAGCTGCGGGAGCGGCACCGCCTACGGCAATACCTGTACCGATTGTTGCAAGACCCGTTGCAAGCGCCGCACCGAGATACTTAAGTCCGTCACCTACGCTGAGCGCTGTCTGTGCGGCTTCTGCGGCACCTTCAGCCGAAGCAAACGCAAAAAGCGGTACGAATACGCTCATCATAACCATAACACCGATAAACGAGCCTGCATTTATAAGTATAGCTTTTCTTGTCTTTAAGGGCTTACCCTCTTTTCTTCTCTT
>ERZ859980.1267-NODE-1267-length-10525-cov-1.396944_pt1 | contig 10525 bp, 10 predicted proteins | sample MGYA00509984_ERZ859980 | MGnify/ENA primary metagenome ERZ859980 (study PRJEB30046, sample SAMN00715173) | human gut metagenome | study: EMG produced TPA metagenomics assembly of the A metagenome-wide association study of gut microbiota in type 2... | reverse complement strand
CGTACCATCAATGTGCTGACCGGCTTCAAGTTCATCGGTGAGCAGATCGGCAAGCTGGAAAAGCAGGGCAAGGCAGACAGCTATGTGTTCGGCTTTGAGGAAAGCTACGGCTACCTGACCGGCTCCTACGTCCGCGATAAGGATGGTGTGGACGGCGCGTACATGATTTGCGAGATGTTCAGCTACTATGCCACCAAGGGCATCAGCCTGCTGGACAAGCTGGAGGAGCTGTACAAGACCTACGGCTACTGCCTGAATACCCTGCATAGCTATGAGTTCGACGGCAGCGCCGGCTTTGCCAAGATGCAGAACATTATGCAGGCATTCCGGGGCGGCATCAAGGAGTTTGGCGGCAAGAAGGTCATCAAGCTGCTGGACTACGCACCCGGTTTGGATGGTCTACCCAAGTCCGATGTGCTCAAGTTCCTGCTGGAAGATAACTGCTCTATTGTGGTGCGTCCATCCGGTACCGAACCAAAGCTGAAGACTTATATTTCTGTCAGCGCAGAGAATAAGGAAACGGCCGAGATAGTGGAGGCAGATATCCGAAAGAACGCTGAAAAATATTTGAAGTAAAAAATTGGCAGTTGTATGAGGAGAAAAAACATGAATATTATTTTGCTTTCTGGTGGTTCCGGTAAACGTCTTTGGCCGCTTTCTAATGATGTGCGTAGTAAGCAGTTTATCAAACTGTTCAAGAATAATGATGCGATGAGTCTATGGTGCAGCGTGTTTACCGCCAAATCACCACAGTAGACGCTGATGCAAAGATTACCATTGCAACCAGTAAGTCGCAGGCAAGTGCTATCAAGAATCAGCTGGGCGAAAAGGCATCCATTTGTGTAGAGCCTTGCCGCCGCGATACCTTTCCGGCTATTGCGTTGGCTGCTACATATCTTCATGATGAAATGGGTGTTGCAGGGGATGAAGCTGTTGTTGTCTGCCCGGTTGACCCTTATGTAGATAATACTTATTACGAAGCTGTCAAGACCCTGCAGGAGTTGGCAGAGCAGGGTGGCGCAAATCTGACTTTGATGGGCATTGAGCCGACTTATCCTAGTGAGAAATACGGCTATATTATCCCTGAAAGTGGCGAAAATGTCAGCAGAGTTAAGGAATTCAAGGAAAAGCCGGATGTGGAAACTGCGAAGAAGTATCTGGCACAGAGTGCACTGTGGAATGCGGGTATCTTTGCATTCAAACTTGGCTATCTGCTGGACAAGGCACACAGCATGATCGACTTCGAGGATTACCGTGACCTGTTCAACAAGTATGAAACCCTGACCAAAATCAGCTTTGACTATGCTGTGGTCGAGAAAGAGTCCAGCATTCAGGTTCTGCGTTACAGCGGCGACTGGAAGGATGTCGGCACTTGGAACATGATGGCCGAGGTCATGGCGGATAAGACCAAGGGCAAGGCTATTCTGGATGAAACTTGCGAGAACACCAATGTGGTGAATGAGTTGAATATCCCAATCCTCTGCATGGGCTGTAAAGGTATGATCATTGCAGCCAGCGGCGATGGTATCCTGATCGCTGATAAAGAACGCAGCGGTTATATGAAGCCCTATGTGGAGAAAATCGAGACAGAAGCGATGTATGCTGAGAAATCTTGGGGTACTTATACAGTAATCGATGTTCAGCCTGGTTCTATGACAGTCAAGGTTTCCATGAAAGCAGGAGAGAAAATGAGCTACCACATGCATAATGAGCGTGAGGAAGTCTGGACGGTAGTTTCCGGTAAAGGTAAGGCAATTGTTGATGGGATGGAGCAGGTTCTCCGTACAGGTGATGTGATTACCATAGCAGCAGGCTGTAAGCATACGGTCAAGGCAATCACTCCGCTGGATATGATCGAAGTTCAGTTAGGTGATGAGATTAGTGTTAGCGATAAGATCAAGTTTGAACTTGATTGAGGGATAGTGCGATGGAAATCATGAAACTGGTGCCAACCGGTAAGGACTATCTTTGGGGTGGTACAAGGCTGCGGGAAGAGTACGGAAAGAAAATTGATTTGACTCCGTTGGCAGAAACATGGGAGTGCTCTGTTCATCCTGATGGACCGAGCTATATCGCGAACGGTGAGTTTAAGGGGATGGCGCTGGTTGATGTATTAAAACAGCATCCAGAATACATCGGAACAAAAGTAGAAGATGGAAAACTGCCGGTATTGGTGAAATTCATCGACGCGAAAAAGGACTTGTCTGTGCAGGTTCATCCGAGTGACGACTATGCAAAAAAACACGAAGGCGACAATGGAAAAACCGAAATGTGGTATGTCATTGATGCTGAGGAAGGCGCGCACTTGATTTATGGCTTCCAGCATAAGGTGACAGAGGAGATCCTGCGTAAGGCTGCGGAAACCGGTACACTGGACAAGCATTTGCAGAAGGTGGAGGTACACAAAGGCGATACCTATTTTGTGCCTGCTGGCACGGTGCATGGAATTGGAAAAGGGATTCTGGTTGCCGAGATTCAGGAAAGCTCCAATGTTACTTATCGGGTTTATGACTATAACCGTGTGGACAGAAATGGCAAAAAGCGTGAATTGCACTTTGACAAGGCAGTTCAGGTTATGGATATGAGTGTTGCACCGGATGTAAGTCAGAAATCCCGAATGGTGAAGTATTATCCGGGCTGCTCTCGAGAAATCCTCTGCCGTTGCAAGTATTTTGAGACAGAGAAAATTCAGGTTACGAAGGGCTTCGCGTTTTCGGTAATGGATACCTCCTTTCAGGTGCTTATGTGTCTGGACGGCTATGGTGAGGTTCAGACAATGGATGCTGAACAGAAACCGATGTGTTTCAGCAAGGGGGAAACTTTGTTCTTGCCTGCTGGGCTGGGAAGATGTTTGGTTACAGGAACAGCCACATTACTAAAAATTAGATGTTAATGATACAAATGCAAGCGTGGAAAGGAATGAACTAAATGATTCTTTGTGTAACAACTGTGAAACGTGGCGCAATGCCGCAATTTACAATCCAATTAGCAGAAAGCCTTATTCATAATGGACAAGATGCTAAGTTGTGTGCGCCTATATCTGATGATATTACGGTTCCATTTGAAAATAAAAATGTGCATAGATTTTCACTGCCTTCTAGTAGTGCAGGAAAACAGAAAGCGGCACATGAATTGGCGGAGTATATTAATACTGTGAATCCAAAACAAGTTTGGGTTGGAGATGAAACATTTACTTCGCTTATTTTGGTGACAAAGCTTAATAAATCCATTGATGTAAAATTTTTTGTCCACGATGCAAAGCCGCATGTTTATTCGAGAAACATCAAAAGAATGGTGAGATTTAAGATTTTTCAATACATGCGGAAATGCGTCTTTAAACGAGCGGATAATTTGGTCTTTATGTCAAAATCAAGCATGAATACTTTCTTGGAAAATTATGATTATCCCAAAGAAAAAATGCGATTGCTACGTCTTGGTGCTCATGTTCCACAGCAACAAGCAAGTATTCCGCCGGAATTAAATGAAAACAAGGAATCTTCATGTTTTTTGGGGCAATTGAAAAATATAAAAATGTGAAAGGGCTGTTGGAAGCTTATGAATTGTATCATGGATGCCGAAAACTTGTTATTGCAGGAAGAGGAAAGCTTACAGAGGAAGAAAAAAAATTATTGGAAGAAATAGGAAAAGATCGTGTGATACTAATAAACAGGTTTATTACGGACGGCGAAATGATTGCGTTGTTCGAGAGGGCTTGGGCGGTGGTATTGCCTTATATTGAGGCATCACAAAGCGGTGTGCTATCTATGGCGTACTATTTTTCTAAACCGGTTATTGTGACAAATTTGCCGGGATTAATGGAATTTGTAGAAGATGGAAAAACCGGATGGATATGTAAAGATACAAGTGATATGGCAAGATGCTTGGAAAAAGCAGATGATAGCACAGATTATCTTGACGTTTCTGGTGCAGCAAAAAATTACTCGCAAGAATATTTGAATTTTGATAGGAATGTTAAATATTTATTGGAAAGCGGGCTGTGATTGACTGAAAATAGTTGAGGAAGAAAGAAAATGGCAAGGTTGAAAAAAGTAAAGCCGTTGTCGAGCGGGCAATGGCATATTGGCTTGGATTGCTGTCAACACAAGGAATTATTTATGTTTTTAAAGTTGGAAATACATATATAAATATAGAATTGTTGGTTGGCTTAATGGCGTTCGTACTTTTGACGCTAAGACATTCCGGGGAGATGATAGGCCAAATAAAGAAAACAGATACAACAATCAAAGTGTACCTGCTGTCGATATTGATATCCTTTGTTGATGTGGTGATTTATTTTCTTCAAGATAGAAGCATAAAAGTGCAAAGCTATTTTAACGGATTAGTTATGCTGATGCTTTCGATAATGATATATTATAGCATTATTTTGCTTAAAAAGTATCAAATGGCCGTGATTAAGGGAATATGGCATGGACTGATTATAAATGTGATTGTTTCTGCTTTGCAATATATCTTTTTTCAAAGAGGTAGCTATTTTACACTTAACGATTTGTTTCCACAAAATGGATTCTATATATCTATACCTTGGACGGTAGCACAAACAAAAAGTTATGATCCGCATTGGTTGATCTATTCGTATAGAGCACAGGGAATGTTTTTGGAGGCGTCATATTTTGTCTCAGCGCTCACGACTATTATTTTGATGTTGGCGGCATTTGAGTTTAAAAAGAATAGCTTTTCAAAGATTATAATTACTATCATAGCTGTTTTTTTGTCACTTATATCATCCTCCGGAAATTTTGTGGTTTTGACATTTGGAATTCTTGTGTATTGGCTCACAACGCGGAAAAGAACAGGACTGACGCGAAAGCAATTTGTTTTTTACATGATTCTGTTTTATTTGGCTCTTGGCTGTGCATTTTTTATTTTTGGACAAGAGGGAACAGACTTTTCAATAGGTACGTTGACAAATAGCCTGTTGGAGAGTTTTGATGGTGTGAAAGTGTCGAGCGGAGGAAATCAAACGAGAGTTGCCTTTATGCTTGCGGCGATGAAATTGTTCCTTGAAAATCCGCTGGGCGTTGGGTATAACATGTCTTCGACGGTGCTAAAGTCTGTTGGATCAACATATGCAACATTTAGTTATGTTTTGACCGTACTTTTGGAACAAGGTCTTATTGGTCTAATTGCATATATTTATTTGATCTTTTCACATATAAATCGCCTGAGAATAATAAAAAACAAGAAATCTAAAGGATTGGCTGTTGGAATATTTGTGACATGGATTTTCCAAGTTGTAAATGGAACAGGATTTACATATCTGTTTTGGATTTTGCTTGCATTTCAAAAATTGAAATGAACAGAACTGACGGCGTATTTAAAGAAGAACAGATAGAGTGAGAAAGCATGAATGTTTCGGAAAAAAAGAAAGTGTTTATTGTGATGGCGGCATCAGGCGCAGCATTTGCAATTAATTACCTGATAAACTTTTTTTTGACGCCATTTATAACTAAAAATTTAGGAACAGATGCATATGGCTATGTGACATTGGCAAAGACAATTGCATCTTATGCGGTGATAATTACAACGGCTTTAAATTCATACGCTGCGAGATTTATAACCATAGAATACCATAAAGAAGATTATGAGAAAGCCAATGTTTATTTTAATTCGGTATTCTTTGCGGATTTGTTTATTGGAGGGGCATTATTAGTATTTGCAATTCTCTTTTCAGGAATTGCGACCTTCCTGCTTAATGTCCCGGAGCAGCTTAGAAATGATGTTAAAAAGTTAATCGTTCTTGTATTTTTGAATCTTTTTATAAGCACCGGGGGAACGGTATTCCAGGCTGCCTCGTATATAAAAAATAAGTTAGATGTCGCAAATGTAATAAAGGGAATATCTTATATTGTTGAGGCTGCTATTCTATTGGCACTGTATACGTCGCTTACTCCCCAAGTGTATTATGTTGGAATAGCTCTATGCGTTGCAACCATAGTTATTGTGGTTTCAAATATCATAATAACGCAGAGATACACGGAAAATCTAAAAATAGATATAAAAAGATACAGGTACGATGCGGTAAAGGAACTTGTCATTAGCGGAATATGGAATTCCCTTAATAGTTTGGGAAATGTTCTTAATTCGGGATTAGATCTACTTGTGTGCACAGTTATGCTTACGCCGGTTGCTATGGGACAAGTGTCGATTGCAAAATCAATAAATTCTATTTTTACGGGTCTGTACTCTATGGCAGCTACGCCATTTCACCCGTTGTTTCTAAAAAAATATGCTTGTGGAGACAAAAACGGACTGATCGACCAGCTTGTATTTTCTATGAAGATTTCAGGACTTGTCTCAAACCTTGCATTTGCTGGCTTTTGCGCATTGGGAAAAGTGTACTACAAGCTCTGGATTCCGGATCAAGATATTGAACTTATTTATGTGCTGTCGGTTATCAGCGTATTGAGTGGCGTATTAGATGGAGCAATAACACCGTTGTTCTATATATATACACTTACGGTGAAAAACAAAATTCCTTGTTTGATTACTATCACAGGCGGCGTCTTAAATGTTCTTGGAATGTATGTTTTGGTAAAGTATACCGATATGGGAGTTTATTCGATTGTCATTACAACTGCCATTATAATGCTCTTTATTGAGGGTGTTACGAATCCGATTTATATGTCAAAGTGTTTGAATATAAATGTGGGTGTAATTTATAAGCCTCTATTTATGCATATAGTATCTTGCTTGGTGATGACAGCAGCGTTTAGACTTATTGCAATTATAGTAGATCCAATGACCTGGGTTGGTTTGATTGTGACTGCGGTATTGATGGTTGTTGTGGGCGTTGTCATTCATTTCGGAATTGTGTTTGGCTTTAAAAATGTTTTTTCAAAAGTGGGAGAGAAAATTAAATGAAAATCACTGGCACTTTAAAGAAGATGGTTAAAAAGATTATTTTTCCAAATTCATATAGTAATGGGGCTTTTATTGAATATTTAAGAAGAAATGGAGTTTGCATTGGGGATAACGTCGTGATTTGGGCACCAAATCACACAATCATTGACATTCAAAAACCGTGGATGATCTCAATAGGAGATAATACTCAAATTACAGAGGGTGTTAAAATTCTGGCGCATGATTACTCAATTTCCACATGCAGAAAAGTATATGGTCAGTTCGCGTGTGGGGGGGGGGTTACCAGTTTGTATAGGAAATAATGTTTTTATTGGAATGAATGCAATCATTTTAATGGGGACAAATATTGGAAATAACTCTATCGTTGGCGCAGGTAGTGTTGTAAAAGGAAATTTCCCGGACGGATCAATTATTGCTGGAAACCCGGCTAGAGTTATAGGAAATATAGAAAATTATTATCAGAAGAATTTGAATGAATGGGTGTCTAATGCGAAAAGATGCGCAAAAACGATATACAAGAATTCTGGACATATTCCAACAATTGAAGAGATGTCCGATGGATATGCATGGCTGTACTTGAAAAGAACAGAAGAAAACATAAACAAGTACAAGTCGTGGTTTGATCTGCCAGCAGATGATTTTGAAAAAGTGAAATCGTCTTTTTTGAATTCTGAGCCGTACTATTCGTCCTTTGATGAGTTCATCAAAGAATGCGGCTTTGACAGTGCAGAATAAGAGATAATTTATTATGAATGGAGACAATAATGGAAGAAAAGGTGGCAATTGTATCATCTGGATATTTTCCGATTCCAGCCGTTCAGGGTGGAGCGGTTGAATCATTGATCGAGCAGATTATAAATCAGAACGAGCAGGAAAATAAAATTGCATTGACAGTGTACAGCTGTTTTAACGCTGAAGCCGAGAAAATTTCAGGTGCTTATCAGAATACAAAGGTAAAATACATCGCGATTCCTGGAGTCGTACAGTCTTTGGACAAAGCGATTTATTGGTTTGCCAAGAATATTCTGAAAAAAAAGAAGCATATGTCCTATCGCTATATCGCTCAGCGTTTGTATTATATCGATAGAGTCTCAAAAGATTTAAAAAGTGAATCATATGACAGAGTCGTTGTCGAAAATCATATGACACTTTTTGGAACAATAAAGAGAAATGGAAACGAAATAAAGTATCGAGGAAAATATTATTATCATGCCCACAATGTTATTACGGCAGATTATGGGTATCTCGATGTTTTTAAGAATTGCAAGGCAATTATCAGTGTCAGCAATTATATTTCCAATGAAATGAAAAAAACATATGGACCTGAGGCATCAGAAGAAAAATTTAGAGTATTGCTTAATCGAGTAAATGAAAAACGCTTCAAAAATGTTACGGATGAGGATGTTCGTAGCTGGAGAAATAAGCTGAAACTTGATGATAACGACCGTACTGTGGTGTTTACAGGCCGTTTGAATCCGGAAAAGGGTATAAAAGAATTAATGCTTGCATTCAATGAAGCGAAAATTGATAATTGCAAGTTGATTATTGTTGGAAGTTACTATTTCAGAATGGCTTGAAATCAGAGTACGAAGAAGAGCTGGAAAAAATTTCAGAGCGTGCAAAAGACAGGATTATTTTTACAGGATTGTAGATTACAAAGAAATGCCGACCCTTTACAAAGTGGCAGACGTGGTAGCGTTACCTTCTATTTGGAATGAACCTGCAGGTTTGACGATTATTGAAGCCATTACGGCGGGGAAGCCGTTGATTACAACCTGTAGCGGAGGAATTCCTGAATATGCTACACCGGATGTAGCAGAGATCGTTCCCTACTCTGAAAATTTTGTTGGTGATTTGACCGCTGCGCTGAGAAAGGTGATGGGAGATGAATTGTATAGAGAAAGACTTGCCCGTAATGCGCAAAAAAAGAGTGCATTGTGGACAGAAAAAAGCTACTACTATGATTTTTTAAATGTGATTGACGTTGATAAATTGGATGAAAAATGATTGGAGGAAAAATGAGCAAGAACACGGCAAATGTCTTGTATTTTATGGACGGCATTGGAAATGCTGGAGGCATCCAGGAAATGGCCGTCAAATGGATGGAAAATACAGACTGGGAAAAGGTACATATTGACATTTTGTCTTATGATACTGGGAAAAAAGATAATTATTCTGAAAGAGTTGGACAATACGGCTGTAAGGTGTATATCATTCCGACCTATGTGAGAAAGGGGCAGTTCTTTGAAAGCATAAAAGCGACAAAAGCTTTTTTTAAGCAACATCAGGGAGAATATGATGTCCTTCACGCACATGCTTCAGCAAAGGCACTGTTTGTGCTGTGGTATGCAAAACGGTATGGTATAAAAACCAGAATTTTACACTCGCACTGTAGCCGTGTGATCTCAGAAAACAAGGTACAACGTTTGGCTGCGGCTCTCTTTAAAGATCCGGCTAATAGGCTGACAACAGATGAATTTGCCTGTTCTCCAGAAGCTGGAGCATATCTTTTTGGTGAGGAAGAAGTCAATAAGGGTAACGTGAGAATTGTTCACAACGGTATAGATACGGACAAATTCCGTCCAGATGCTAAACTCAGGGATGTGGTTCGCAATGAACTGAATGTTGCGGATAAATTTGTGATTGGCAATGTGGGCAGATTCAGATATCCCAAAAACCATGATTATTTGATTGATATCTTTGCAGAGGTTTATAAAAAAGATCCCAATGCCGTGCTGGTTTGTGTTGGCACAGGTGAGTTGGAGGACAAGATCAAAGAAAAGTGTAAGATGCTGCAGATTGATGACAGGGTGAAGTTCCTCGGATTCAGATCAGATGTAAATCGCATTATGCAGGCGTTTGATCTGCTAGTAATGCCTTCTCATTTTGAGGGACTGCCGGTGACAGGTGTTGAAGCGCAGGCAATTGGAGTTCCGGTCCTATTTGCGACAACGATTACAAGGGATGCTGCCATTTTACCGCAAAGCGCATATTTGAACTTGAGCGATAGTCCTGAAGTGTGGGCGGAGAAAATTCTGGAATATAAGAATATGCAGAGAGAAAATGACCCGCATAAATGGATTGAACAAAAAGGGTACGATATAAAAAAGGAAACGAAAAAATTGGACGATTTTTATCTGGAAAAAAGCAATTTGATGTAAAAACTGCGGCTTAAAGGAAGGTGAGATTTTCAAATGTTTGTTGGTGTATGCGGATATGGTGCAACAGGATCGAGCGCAGTAGTCGGCCTCTTGAAAGAGTATCCAGAACTGGTTGTTTGTGACAAGTCTGAGATTCAGGAAGCTTTCAAGGTGGATGGATTGCAGGACTTGGAATACCATTTAGTAAAACAGTATTCGAGACATATTTCTGGAGATGCTGCAATCGTAAGATTTAAAAAGTCCATTACATATTATAAAACGCCGATTGTCAAGAAAACGATTCCTCCGGAAAAATATATAAAAGCAGCAAATGAATTTGTAGACAGTTTGGTTCAGGGAAGTTGGTATGGGATTGATAATATCGACTACAACACCGGACGACCGCTTTTAAATTTTATAATTTTGCTGTATAAGAAACTGGTTTTCCCTAATTATGAAAAGCTGACAGGGCATTCGTTTGATCATTGGCCTGCGCGTAAAGT
>ERZ859980.1266-NODE-1266-length-10533-cov-1.644684_pt1 | contig 10533 bp, 9 predicted proteins | sample MGYA00509984_ERZ859980 | MGnify/ENA primary metagenome ERZ859980 (study PRJEB30046, sample SAMN00715173) | human gut metagenome | study: EMG produced TPA metagenomics assembly of the A metagenome-wide association study of gut microbiota in type 2... | reverse complement strand
GCTAAAAAAACTGCTGTAAGTAAGCCAATTGGAACTCCTACTACCATTGCTCCTGCTGTAACATAGATACTACCTATAATCATAGGACCAATTCCAAAAATTCCCTGAGTTGGTCTCCATTCTGTACCAAATATGAATTTAAAGAAACCTATCTCCTTTATTGCAGGAACACCATTGGCAAACATGAACACGCAAATCATAATTACTGCCGCAATTGAAATACATGCACATAGCAAAAATACTATCTTCATTATTACTTCTGATGCTTTATTCAAAGTTTTCTCCTTTAAAATATTAACAATATATTCTATTGATTTTGACTAATCTAACTTTTAAATAATCCAGGATACTAACTTTTTAATATCCTGGAGTTTATTTTATCTTCGGCTCATTTACTATTTAAGTTTATCCCAAGTTGTTGTTTCACCTGTGTAGATTGACTTAACCTGGTCGCTTGTAATGTTATCTAATTTGTTTGCTTTATTTATGATTACTGCGATACCGTCCATTGCGATTTGCTTTGATACTAACTTAGAACTTCTTCATCTTTTAATTCTCTTGATGACATTCCGATTTCTGTTGCACCTTCAATTGCTGACTGGATACCTGCTGATGAACCTGATTCCTGAATTTCAATTGATACATCCGGATTCATCTTAATGTATTCATCTTTAAGTACATCCATAAGTGGTGCTACTGATGTTGAACCTGCTAAAGTAATTTTGCCTTTAAGCCTGCTTGCTTTGTATGAACCTTCTGAATCAACACTAATGTAGCCTTCCTTATCTACAATCTTCTGACCTTCATCACTCATTATGTATTTAATAAAGTCTTCATCAAGCTTTGTTAATTTACCATCCTGATAAGCTAAGTTAAATGGTCTTGCTACTTTGTACTGACCTGACTTAATGTTTTCTGTTGTTGCATCAACTCCGTCTACCTTTAAAGCCTTAACATCTGTTGATAATGAACCAAGTGAAACATAACCAATTGCTTTTTCATTCTGTGCTACTGTACTAAGCATTACTGATGTTGAGTTTGTTACTTCTGCTGTCTGTGTTGTAATGTCGTTATCATTTTCTCAACGATTCCCATCAACTCTACAAAAGCTCCTCTAGTTCCTGAATTTTCTTCTCTGGAGATAACATTGATTTCTCCGGTTACTCCTTTATCTGAACTACTTTTACTTTCATTTGACTTTCCGCATCCTGTAAATGCTAATGTTGTAATTACTGTTGCAGCTACTACTGCTAAAATTTTCTTTCTCATCTTTTTACTCCTTCTTCTCTCTAATAATTACTTACTCTGTGTGGATGTTCTCCCCAACACACCTATATACTATTTCTTTAATGTAAAATCAAAAGTCTTAGAAATGTTAAACCAATGTAAAATCAAAAAAAGTCCACAAAGTGATATTTTTCCTTTTGCAGATACCATTATCTGACTCTAAAGAACCATACATCACAATGTGAACTTATTTATATTTAACTACCTTATTTAATTTTAAACTTACCTGCTATCTTATCCTCATGAGAACTTCCACCAATAATGTCCCTGTCCCACAGATAAACATATCCAGGATTTTGTACTTTGTCCCCTTCTATTTCATACTTATAATAAACAAACAATTTCTTTTTATTTTTTATAAATCCAAAGTACTCTGATATTGTACCTTTCTTTACTTTCGGATTAACAAAAAATGAAAATCTCCATACCCATCCTTTTCCTCACCAAAAGTTTGTTGATTACTAGGCTGTGTATTAATGAAAATCTCTCTCATGTTTGTATTTTCTTTACTCACAGAAAACTTTAAATATCCCTTATGTTTGTTCTTATCTATTACTGATTCCATTAACACAATTTTATAATTTTTCCAATTAATATATGTATTTGTGTAAGTCTGCTTCTCTTCATTAGTTGTGCTTAAGTTAAAATATGTTTCCAAATCCTGTTCCTTGTAAATCACATTATCTTTTACAACACCTATCAAGGTATCATTCACACTAAACTCTGTTATAAGGTTTACTAATACTAAAACAATAATAGCACCACAGACTAGACGTAAAATTCTTTTCATCATCATCTCTGCCTCCCATATTTTTGTACATGCATTATTCTATCATCATTCATTAGCTAATTTAAGTTTAGTTTTGTCAAACTATTTCTAATATAATAAAGAAACAATTCGTATTATTTTTTATTCTCTTAATAATTTAAGTTTTAAGTTCCAACCTACCTGTCAGCTTTTGAATTTGCTCTTTTCCTTGCAAAAAAATAAACTGCCTTCCACATTTGGAAGGCAGTTTATTTTCTAATTTTTCTCCACTGTTATCTCACTTTCGTCGTATGCTCCCTGTTTACATTTTGGCTTCCGCCCTGTAGCACGACGTTTTTAACTTTTGAAAAAGAGAACGCTCCGGTTTCAATAGTTTTGACACTTGCCGGCACAATGACTTTTTCTGTATTTAAGCCTCTGCTAAAATCTGCTGAAAAAGCATTTTCTCCAATTGCCTTTACTGAACTTGGAATTGTTACTTCTTTTAAATCACCGTTATATGCAAGAAGCACGCCATCTTCATCAATTGCAAATCCGTTTTCATCAAACATACCTGACTTTTCATAATAAGCATTTGTCTGATAATTATAATCCAACTGATTTGCTGCATCATCCTCTTTCTTAAATAATAAATTTTATTACCCTGATTATCAATTACATAAAAATAATTCTTTAAATCGTAGTTGCCTTCATTTTCATCCAGCATATCTTCATAGTCTGATTTTTCATTAACATATTTCATTGAATATACTTTGTTGTTAATCTTCATTGCATGATTTCCAACCTCATAGGTTCCTTTGTTTGATTTTTCATGGAACACATCTTCTTCCTGAAAATTTTCATCAGTGAATTTCACAACATACATGTCATCAATATCAACTTTGTACCATGTACCATTTAAAGATATGTTTTTGTAATCACCTTTATCTGAAAAAGCATCTCTGTTTCTGCACTTAACAAACAAAAACATTCCTAATATAATCACTAACATAACTATGTCAATGATTATTATTCTTTGACGTTTTACTTTTTTCTTTCTATTGTCCATATCTTTTCGTCTTCGCTCTTCACTGCCTGCTTCCCCTATTTTTATATTTAATCTGTCACTATTTTCCTTTTTCTTATTAGAATTCCTTAATAATGAAATTCCTTCAAAAGAGAGTTGCTTCTTAGAATCATTATTTTTTTTTCTAGATTTCTTTGGAGTTTTTTCTTTTTCATGAAGAATTGGTTCATTATTTTTTTCTTCATTTTCCAGTTCATTAAGCAATTCTAATATATCTTCTTTTGGTATCCTTGTTGTTTTATCACTCATTTTTATTTTTTCCTTTTGATCTTTAGTTTCTTTGTTATGGACCACTTACCATATACTCTTTCACCAAACTGATATCCATATGCTCTTACACGAATATAATAAGTTTTCTTATTTTTCAACTTACTTATTGTGTATTTAGTATTTTTTGTTCTTTTTGTTTTTGTCGCTTTAAATTTTTTGTCATTTCCATACTGAATTTCATATTTATAAGCGTTTGGTATTTTTTTATAGTTTATTTGTGTTTTATATTTTTTAGACTTTTTGGAAATCTTTTTAGACTTTCCAATTTTGGTAATTTTTGTTTTGTTTATTTTTATTATTTCCTGTGGTTTGCCCTTGTCATCAGCCCAATATAGTTGATAATCTCCCGGAGTGGTTGTGGATACTGTGATTTTTCCACTAGCCATTCCCGGTTCATTATTTAAGAAATCATAATTAATTGAATTAACTTTCGCCTCTGCAGTTACTTTATTATGACTTGGTACTACTATAATTAGCATAGTTCCTGCGATTAAAAAAGCTGTTACTTTTTTTATCATTGCTTTTTTCATAAGTATCTGCCTAATTATTTCTCCGAAAAATTAATTACTGGCAAAGTTTTGCTACTAACTGATTAATAACCTTTCCATCTGCACGTCCTTTAAATGCAGGCATAACAGTTTTCATAATCTGACCTTTATTCTTAGTTGCTAAAACATCTGCGTATTTTTCCTTTAGTTCCGCTTCAACCTCTGCCTCACTCATTAGCTTTGGTGCATACTCGTTAAATACGTCATATCTTGCCTGATACTCTTCCTTTAAATCTGTTCTGTCAGCAGGACATGTATCTATCTGTTCTCTAACTGTTTTTAATTCTTTTAAAATTACTTTATTAACCATTTCTTCAGGAATATCATCTCTACAACCTGCATCAATTGCTGTTTTCTTTACTGCCTGAATAAGTGCTGAAATTGATTCTTTTCTTGCCTTATCTCTTGCCTTCATTGCTGCGATCATATCTTTTTGTAATGTCTTAATATCCATTTTCTAATCCTCCCTGATAATTTTAAAATTTCTACCTTTAAGTGTACTATATTTAGTTAGAAAAGTCCATTTGTGGAACGTTTTTTATGTACAAAAAGTCTCGTAACAAATGTTTTCACATCTGCTACGAGACTTTATATTATCTTTTTCTATTTTGCTTCTTTGAGTTCTTTGTTTTTGCATTTCTGCCTTGGTTTCTTTCAGGATGTTTTCCTGAATTCTTACCCGAACCATTTTTAACAGAGCCATTCTTGCCGAAACTCTTCTTGTTATCTTTTTTGCCTGAATTGTTTTTTCCTTTGTAGTTTTGATAGCGCTCCCTGTCTTTCTTAAACTGTCTAGGTTTTATCAGGCATTCAGGTCCAAAGCCGATTAAGTCTTCACGTCCTGCAATATGCAATGCTTCCTTTACCAATTCATAATTGGCTGGATTTCTATACTGCATTAATGCCCTTTGCATTGCTTTCTCATGAGGATTCTTTGGTGTATATACTGGTTTCATTGTTCTTGGGTCAACTCCTGTATAATACATTACCGTTGACATTGTTGATGGTGTAGGATAAAAATCCTGTACCTGTTGTGGATTGTAACCAATGTCCCTAAGATATTCTGCAAGTTTTACGGCTTCCTTCATGTCTGAACCGGGATGGGAACTCATTAAATATGGAACAACAAACTGTTTTTTTCCTGCTTTTTCGTTTAATTTATAATACTTATCTATAAAGCTTTCATAAACACAATTTTCAGGCTTTCCCATATATGAAAGTACCTTATCAGAAATGTGTTCCGGTGCAACCTTTAACTGTCCACTAATATGATATTGAACCAATTCCTTGAAAAACGTACTGTTCTTATCTTTGTCTGCCATAATGTAGTCAAATCTTATACCTGAACGGACAAACACCTTCTTCACCTTTGGCAGTTCTCTAAGCTTACGCAAAAGTTTTAAATATTCGCTGTGATCTGTGTCCAGATTTTCGCATGGTTTTGGCCATAGGCACTGCTTGTGTTTACATACACCATGCTTTAACTGCTTTTTACAAGCAGGATGATAGAAGTTGGCTGTTGGACCGCCTACATCATGAATGTAGCCTTTAAAATTAGGCATTTCTATAATTTTCTTTGCTTCTTTTATAATTGATTCAGGACTTCTTGTTTGTATAATTCGTCCCTGATGAAATGTAAGAGCGCAAAAACTACAGGCACCAAAACAGCCTCTACAACTAATTAAGGAAAACTGTATCTCCGCAATTGCCGGCACTCCGCCGTCTTTCTCATAAGATGGATGATAAGTTCTTTCGTATGGTAAATCATACACATCATCCATTTCCATTTTTGTTAATGGCATCTGTGGTGGATTCTGAACCACATACATACCGTTAGGATATGGTTCCACTAATGTTTTACCGTTAAAAGGATCTGTGTTTTCACTTTGAACTCTAAAGCTGTCGGCATACTTTAACTTGTCTGCTTTCATGTCTTCATAAGCCGGCAGTACAATTGGATCATACGCCAGCGACAAATCCTTTGTCTTGTAAACTGTTCCCGGAATATAAGTTATGTCTTTTACATCCATACCACTATTTAATGCATCTGCTATTTCAACAATTGACTTTTCACCCATACCATAGGAAATAAGATTTGCCTGTGCATCCAGTAAAATAGACCTTTTAAAACTGTTGCTCCAATAATCATAATGAGCCATTCTTCTAAGGCTGGCTTCAATACCACCTATAATAATAGGTGTCTCCTTATGGGTATGTCTTATAAGATTGCAGTATGCCACAACCGCATGGTCAGGACGTTTTCCTATAACACCGCCCGGAGTGTAGGCATCACTGTCTCTTCTTTTCTTCGATACATAGTAATGGTTTACCATAGAGTCCATGTTTCCACCCATTACCAAAAAGGCTAGTCTTGGTTCTCCCAATATATTAATGCTATCGTCATCTTTCCAGTCAGGCTGTGAAATAATACCAACTGTATATCCATGTGCCTGTAGCACACGACTGATTATTGCATGTCCAAAAGAAGGATGGTCAACATAAGCATCTCCAATTACAAATACAAAATCCAGTTGCTCTATGCCCTGTTCCTTCATGTCCTTTTTAGAAATCGGTAAAAATCCCATAATACTCTCCATTCATCTATATGCCATAAACTGACATGATTTTCGTTATTTTTGTCCTCAGTATTTCTCTATAATATCCTATTAACAATTACAAAAAACACTCCTGACCATATGCAGTTTGCAGTTTCAATTCCTTTAAAAACTCAAATTTATTTAAGGCTTTCTTCAGCCTTTCTTAAACTATCATAGCCTTGCAATTTAGCTGTATTCTCTATGGTTAATTTTGCAAGGTTTTCATTTCTGTTATACAAGTCAATTATAAACTCAGCGTACATTTTAAGTAGCGTATCTGAATATGTGAGTAATTCTCCTTTTAAATATGTTTCATAACTTGTGTCATATACAGAGTCTGTCTCACTTGTAATGTTTCTTGCCTGTGATGCAAGTTTTGGATATTCTTTCGCAAAATCTTCCATCCACTGAACCTGTATTTCAGCAATTTGGGCTACTATGGCTCTTGTTTTGTCTGACTTTTCAGGAAAGTATTTAGCAAGCTCCTTGTATTCTTCAGGGCTTGTGCTTTCCATCATTCTGCCATATTTCTCGGTAATCATGTTCCAACCTTTTTGCCTGTTTTCTAGCCACAAATCTCTAATACACAAAAGCATGTCATCAGTCCATGTTAAATACTGGCTTTTTCTCATCAAATAAAAATATGGCCAATTATTCTGACATTCTGCTCTTCCACCCACATTTTGAACTTTGTCAAAAGCCTCAAATTCCAGATGAATTATTTCGTCAATTAATTCTCCTCTGTTGTAATTTGCTTTTTCCATTATTAATGAAACATAATCATTTAGGAAATTTGAATTAACACTTACTATTATTTTCTGAGATTTCAGTTCGTTAATAATAAGTCTTGCTATCTGTTCAATTACAACAGCCTTCTGATCATTTTCATTTACTGAAGTATTGTTGTATTGATATTCATTCCACATTTCCCTTTGATCCGGCAGTCTTGCCAAATCATTAATCATTATTGCAAGTTCTGGTAAAATAGATAATTTTTCTATTCCTTTAAAAAGCCATTTGTAATATGGTGCATACTTTTTATTAATAATGTAAAGACATTTCATTGCATGCTCCATAAACTGTCCAATGCACAAAGTCGCAGTTACATAGTCCTTTCGTCCCATGGATCTACCATAATTTACCTGACCTGTCTGTGCCATTGCAGATATTTCTCTTGCAAGTTTTACAAGTCTTGCTTTTTCAGGCTGCATCATAAAATGATTTCTTATATCTGTAAAAATTCCTAAATCATCTCTAAACACTTCGCCGTTTGTTACTGTGGCAAGCTTATAATCGTCTATGTTAATCCAATCTTCCACCTTTTCAGGGCTTTGTCTAAAGCCTGTATACTTTTCATAGAAATCACCGATTAGCTGTACTCCCACTCTTCCCTGTGCCATAAGAGTGTTAATTCTAGTAATTCCCATATATGTTGTTGGTAACTTATCATATTCTTCCTGTAACTGCTCACCAATTTCACTATAAACAGTTTTTGTAACCCACATACAAAAGCCCGGTCCAAAATCATGGTCAATTGAATATTGGTCATCAAAGCCGAATCTTTCTGAGCCTTCACCAACAAAACCAACTGCTATTTTATCCTCATATTCAGGGAACTTTTCGTGTATCATTTTAGCTCCCATTCTTCATAAAACTTTTTCGCCAGCTGCAGACCTGAAAGATTTTCTTTCTCTATCTTTTCTTTTTTATCATTAATTTCTTCCTGTTTTATTTCCTCAGGATTTTCCTGCAACTTTTCTGTTTTTTCTGCCTGCTGTTTTTCGTAAGCTTCTTTTGCTTTTTCAAGGTTATCCTTTGTTATTTCATAGGCACTGCCTTGGCCCATATTTATTTCTATTTCAGGCAATGCTTCTTCATACAACTTAATTGCGCCGGCATAATCTTCCTTCTTACATTTGACTGCTGCCATTGCAGATAATGCGGCACTATAATGAAAATTCTTAACTGTGTCTTTCTTAAAAATCTCCAACGCCTTATTTAAACATTCTTCAGCTTCCTGTATTTCTTCTATTTCAAGCAATGAAGCCCCAAGATTAGACAATGTTGTGGCAACTTCGATTTCTGCTCCTGGAATTTTTTCTATAATGGCTAACGCCTTTTTCAAATACTGGGTGGCCTTCTCGTAGTTTCCCATTTCCTGATAAAGCAGTGCTATATTGTTATTTAAACTTGCAAAACGATAATCTCCAGGCTCAATATTTTCTTCATAAATTGCAAAAGTCTCCATGTAATAATTAAGAGACTCTTCAAGCAAACCTGCTGCCCTATGAGCGTTTGCAATATTTTGAAGAGCTGTGGCATAATCCACTGTTCCCTCAATATTCATTTCTTTCATAAGACCAATGCATTGCTGGCACGCCTTTATGGACTTGTCATATTCACTTGTGTCCCTATAAAAGCCCATCATTTCATTTAAAATAGTAAACTGGGCTGACTTGTCTTCTTCTTCTGTAGCCTTGTCCATGCTTATGCGCAAAAAAGGCTCAACATCATTTATATTTTTTTCTTCAAATAGTCGGTCAAGTTCTTCAAGAAATCTATTAATATCCATTTGTTTTCCTCCAACTACATTGTTTTCACTTTTGCAACTATTGCAAAAATAATATACATAATCAAATTAGCAACTACAACGCTTGCACCTGCCGGTATTGAAAATCCGTAGGAACATATAAGTCCAATTGTAAAATTCACTACTGACAAAATTGCCGAACAGATAGTTACTGATTTAAAACTTTTAAAAATTCTCATTGATGTTAATGATGGAAATACAATTAAACTTGATATAAGCATTGCCCCCATCATTTTAATTCCTACTACTATAGTAATAGCTGTGAATATAGAAATCAATGTATTATACATTCCAACTTTTACACCTGTGGCTTTTGAAAAGTTTTCATCAAAGGTTACGGCAAAAATCTTGTGATAGCATGCCACAAACATTATTATTACGATTACTGATAATAAGCCGCTTACTACAACATCATCTTTTGACATTGCTAAAATACTACCAAACATATAACTGTAAATATCTGTGCTTAATCCTGTTGTAAGTGATGTTACGATTACACCAATTGCAAGTGACGAAGCCGATACCATGGCAATTGCCGCATCACTTCTCATTTTGCCGTTTTCTGCTAATCTTAAGAGCAAAAATGCTGCAACAATTACTACAGGAATAGCAAATTTAAGTGGTGCAATCCCACAGGCAATGGCAATTGATAATGCTCCAAAAGATACATGAGATAAGCCGTCACCAATCATTGAATATCTTTTCAACACCAGACTAACTCCCAAAAGAGCTGCACATAATGAAACTAAAAGCCACCTAAAAATGCTCTCTGAATAAAATCATAAGATAACATTTCACTAATCATTCTGTCCACCTCCTAAAAAAGAATCCGATATTTTTGACTTTTTGTATTCTTTGACAGTTCCAAAAAATTCCTTGCCCTGTTCTAAATGCAAAATATGTGATGCATAACTAAGGGCATTTTTTATGTCATGAGTAACCATTATAATAGTTACGCCTTCATTGTTCAACTTCTTGATTTCATCGTACAAATCAATTGACGCACTTGGATCAAGACCTGTCACCGGCTCATCCAATATTAAAAGATTGTCTGTTGCGCACAATGCCCTTGCCAACAATACTCTTTGCTGCTGACCACCTGACAATTCTCTGTAGCATCTTTTTTTCAAATGAGCGATTCCTAATTTGTCCATGTTAGACAGAGCTTCTGCCTTTTCCTTCTTTGAATAAAAAGGACTTTTATGCCCGCTATTTAAAAAGCCTGATAACACAACTTCCATAACACTTGCCGGGAAATCTTTTTGGGCTACAGTCTGCTGTGGTAAATATCCTATTCCTTTTTTACTCTTGTCCAAATTAATTGTAATCTTTCCTGACAACGGCTTAATTAATCCTAGTAAAGTTTTTACAAGGGTACTCTTTCCTGCACCGTTTTCACCAACAAT
>ERZ859980.1262-NODE-1262-length-10570-cov-12.625868_pt1 | contig 10570 bp, 9 predicted proteins | sample MGYA00509984_ERZ859980 | MGnify/ENA primary metagenome ERZ859980 (study PRJEB30046, sample SAMN00715173) | human gut metagenome | study: EMG produced TPA metagenomics assembly of the A metagenome-wide association study of gut microbiota in type 2... | reverse complement strand
TAAGAAGAGTTTGTTGTTTTATGAATCTACAATGTGTACTTTATCGGATGCTTACTGTTGTTTTATGAATCTACAATGTGTACTTTATCGGATGCTTACAAAAATCTCCCGTTTCTACGGATTTTAGGGCCGTAGAAACGGGAGAGGATATTATTAATTTTCTTATCTATACTTTGAAAGAAGTTATTGGAAAAATCTTTCTAAAGTAAATCGTATTGGAAATAAAAATGCAGCTTGTATATAGCGTTTACGTGTATGTTTTTCTTTATACATTCTATAGATAAACCGTAAGTTTAATTTATCTGCCCAGACGGGATAATATTCTATTTCGTCTTTTGATGTTTGATGGATGAAACCTCCACATGTAAATCCAATGCCTTTAAATCCTGCTAATTTTACTTTAAGTAGGAACTGTTCTTGCATTAAAGCTCCCATACCAACTATGAGAAAGTCAGGATTAGTTTCAGTAATGAATTTTGCTTCTTTATCCATTTCGGAATCTGAAGTAAAATAACCATTTCTATATCCAGTTATTTGTAAATTGGGATATCTCTCTTTAAAGATGTTTACAGCTTTTTCTACTTGTTCTTGTTTTGAAGCTACAATGTAAATTGTTTTTTTGTTTTGCTCTGCATAACTTAGTAGTTGTGGAGCGAGTGAAGTCATATCAAAGCTCCTTCTAGTTATTGATTTCCCATATAATATCTTAATAGCTGCTACAAGGATAGAACCATCAGCAAAAATGCCATCAAACTGCTCAAATAATTTTTTATTGTCTAATGCTGTTAGGTATGATACTGGATTCAAAAAAGTGTATATTTTGCCTTGCTTTGACAGAAACTGATTGATAGTTTGTTGTTCAGTTGAAATAATATTTTTAACTAGAGTGGAAGCCATAATTTATTGATATCTTTATTTAGCAATAGAATCGTAACATTCAAATTGTATTCCTTTCGTATTTTGTTTTTCCCATTGAGCTGTTGATTCTAGAATCTTTTGTCTGAAGTTTTCATCTTCTACTCCTCTTTTAATTAATACTGCTAAATCTTGCTCGTCTTGATGAATTGTAGTTGAGAAGTCTTTTTCTAATGTACTACTTTTAAAAATACATTGTTCCCATATTTTTTTTTGATCAAACATTTCTTCGGGAATGGCTTTTTGTGTGCCTAGAAATGGAATTCTCAAGGATGAAACTTCTGCAAGAACAATAGGGAATCCTTCATAGATACTTGATAAGACAAATAGATGGGCATGTCTCATATATTTATAAGGATTCACATTAAAGGGAAGAAATGTAGTATATTTTTCTATTTGTAGTTTTTTTGCCAATTCCTGTAAATCCGTTGTATATTCTCCATGTCCCATTAAAACTAGTCCTACATTTTCATTTGTATTTTTAAGGTATAATGCAAATGCTTTCAATAGTTTCCATTGTGCTTTTTGGTCGGAAAAACGACCAATATTCATAATATATTTTCTTTCAGGTAGGAATGTGAAGTTTTCAATCGTTTCCTGAGCTTTAATTTGTATGTTTTCTCTGTCTACATAGTTGTTTATAATATGAATATTATTCGCTTGTACTCCAAAAGTAGTTATTAAGTCATCTTTTACTTGTTTAGAGACTGCAATAACATTAGGACATTTGTTGTACATCCATTTTATAATGCGATATACAGCCTTTTTTACTTGGGGACTTTTTAGTTTTGTATATTGAATAGATAATACATTATGAACAGATACAATCTTTATGGCTTTTGAGGGAGCTATAATAGTTAATAGATTACTTTTTTCTAAAAAGGAAAATATAACATTGGGTTTAATCTCATGAATAAGTTTTTTAAGTTTGAAATATAGACTTAACTGCTGTATTCCTTTTTTTATTAGATTATCTTCATCTCCCTTAGAACCGTATGTTATATAATCAATATCTTCAGTCCATTTGCTTTGTCCTGCATATCCTGACAATACAAAGATGTGAGGTTGATGTCCTTTATTTTTCAGATAATGATAATAATCAATCAGGATTCTCTCTGCTCCTCCTGTAGCTATATGATCTATAACAAGTATGTATTTCATTATTCTTTTAATTTATAATATTTAATCCAATCAACTTTCATTTCACATGGAAATATAGATTCATCTATTCCACATGTTCCTCCCCATCCTCCATAGGCTACATTTAGAATTAAATAGTAAGGCTTGTCGAATGGCCATGGCTTTCCTTCTTCTTTATGGAATGTATAATATATTTTATTGTCAAGTAAGAATATTAGTTTGTCTTTATACCATTCTAGTGTATATATGTGATACTTATTAACATTGGCATTCACCATTTTTGGGTACATCTTTCTAACTTTTTTCCCATTTTCTTTTGTTTCAACATGGACATTTATCTGATACTTTTGTGAATTCCAACAATCAATATACTCCATTATATCTATTTCTCCAAAAGGTAAAGACCATTTTTCTGGTATCATCCAAATAGCTGGCCATATTCCTTTTCCTGTGGGGCATTTAGCTTTTATTTCCAGTTTCCCATATAAAAATGAAATCTTTCCTTGTGTATGTATTCTACCCGAAGTACAAAGAGCCTGATCTCTTTTTTCATTTAACGCTTTTATAATGAGTTTCCCCCTTTTTATGTGGACATTCTTAGTATTGTTCGTGTAATATTCAGATTCTTTTCCTCTCATGCCCAGTATGTAACTCCAATAAGCTGTATCAGGTTTCTCTATATTGTTAAAAGTTTCTTCCCAATAAGGCTCTTTTTCAAAGTTATGTTGAGCAGATAAATTTGAAATACCATTGATTAAATAAAAGATAGTAATAATAATTATCGGCATTTTATCGTTTAATTTTCATGTATAAATTAAAAATCCCCATTCTATACAATATTGGTTTTATATATGCAATACCTCTTTTTAAAAAAGAACAGTTTAAATATTTTTTTTCAATTTCGGAAATTGGAATATTATTTAAATCGTTAAAAAAGTCAGAACGTTTAGCATTTATTGGGACAAAGTTTTTAATCATTATTCCGTCTCGTTTTATAATTGATTTTATATCGGATTTATTCCAGATAAAATCATTTTTTAATAACTCAAATATGTGTTCTCCATTTTTTGTATGAATAAAAACATTTGTAGCTCCTTTATCTGAAAATTTATTAGATACCGATGGCGCGTCCCAACAGTCGAAAATGGTAAAATCACTTATACGTTGTATGGTTTTAAAATGACAATTATAACAACTAGGGCGTGAGCAGATATTTTTAAAATATAAGCGTAACATTATATCTGCTTCCATGCCTTTATGATATTCTTTATTTTTATCTTTAAACCAAATCGAAGCAGTGCTAAAATTATATCCATAATATTTATCTCTTGATCGATAATCTATTACTTTACTATTGTTTATTTCTGCATGATATGATAGGTATTTTCTTAATAACTTAGGACTTGGTGTACCTCGACATACTAAATCCACAGTTATTAATTTGGAATAGTTTTTATTCTTTAGATATCCATATAATCCTGCGATTTGGCAAGGAGTTCCACTAAATACAACTAGTCTTCCTTCTTCAAGGAATTTTTTTGCTTGTGTATAAGCATTTCCGATAATACTTTGAACATATTTTGAACCTTTAAATTTAGCACATTCTTCCAATGTTTCACTATATTGATGACATAATTCCATGTTTTTATCGAATGCAGCTCCAAACACAACACCGTTATTTGAGATTGCATACTTAGCTATGGCTGTAAAAAATCCTCCTGATGTACTAGTTCTTAGAATATTTGAATCTTTATGTTGAATTACATAACTTAAAGGTAATATGCCATCTTGTTGTGGTTGTTTTACTGGACATACTTTTTCACATAAGCCACAATTAATACAAGTTGTCAAATCTATCTCAGGATATCGAAACCCCTCGTTATCTTCTTTCATTGTAATACATTGTTTAGGACATATGTTTTCACATGCCCAACAACCACAGCACTGGGTTTTATCTGTAATAGTAATCATTTGTTAAGCCCTTTTAACGCATTAGTAAGATAATTTATTGAGGACTCTCTGAGTTTGTTTAATTTCTCATCAACTCCTGTAAAATCATTAGGTAGATTTAGAAGTTGCTCTACTGTCATTTGAGAATTTACACGCCTGATGGAAAGTCCCGTAAGATTTAATAAGTTATCTATGCGTGTGTTCGTACTCTGTTTTGCAGTTTCGCAAAACCGACTAAATGTAAAGAACTTCTTTTTATAAAGAATAGAAAAGACAGAGCAGTGAAATGAATCTGTACACACATATTCAGCATTACGAATATAATTAAGAAATTCAGAAGGGCCAACATTGTAAGGAGCTTCGTCTGCAAATCCTTCATCTGAAGGAATATAGTCGTCTAGTTGCTGAAGTGCTACTATTTTAAGACCCGTCTTTTTTTGTAATTTCTTGATTAAAGTTCGTTGATCTGGATTATTGCCTAATAAATAACAAAAAATATATTTCCCTGATGTTAAAGGATTTTTATCTTGGATATGCAACCATTCTTCTCCTGTGAAGAGTAATGTAGGATCAAGTACTACTTGTACTTTTCTTCCAGTTAATTGATAAACTAAGTCACAGGCACTTTGTTCACGTAAAGCCATGTAATGAAAACGGTTCATGAACCGTTTATTCTTATTTATCTGAAACCAAGGAATTTTTTTTACTCCAATACTAGTGGAATATGCTATTTTTCGAATATTATCAGGTACCCATTCTAGTGTATAATATCCGTGTTCTACACTGTCTGTACGCCATAACTGATCACTGCCAACGAGAAAAGCTGAATAGTTATTTGCCATATCTGTTAGTTCTGCTCTATTCTTACAATAAGGCGAAACATGGAAATGGGTTTGAGCAAATTTTTCGAAATAGGCATCACGTATATTGGAATTTTTGCCGAAGGTATCAGGGAATTTTCTTTTGTATTTTTCTTTTTTAATTTTCCCTAATTTCATTTTCCAGTCAGCTATTAGAATTTTCTTTACAATATAAAGAAGTTTGTTTTCCTCCATATATTGTATAGGGGCTTTACAAGCGATTGTTTGATATGGTAAGTTCATTTGCTGCATAATCATTTCTGTAGCATACGCTTGCAGCATACTACCATAATTGTGGTGAAAATAACAAGTTACTAGTCCTATAGGTTTCATTATTTCTGAATTTTATACATTAATACAAGAAATGGACTTATTTTGTACTGAGTTAATAGAAAAAATAATTTGTGTTTTATGGGCAATCTTTTGTAAGGGTAATTTAGTAAAGTCTTACGAAAAATTGTATCATTACATATTTTCCCAAGTTCTATACATTGGCAAATGAAAGATTTGCTTTTGCTCATTTGATACTTTATGTATAAAGCATTACGTAAATAATGTAAGGCTTTTCTTTGCAAGCGGATATGGTAGGCCTTTTGGGGAAAATATTGAGAAAATGTAGAATCCATTTCGGTGATAAATTTTTTTAATCTATCTATTTTGGCATCTGTATATGTGTGGGTAATTGAGTCTTGATTTTGAAAATAATTGTAATAATATTGAGGAATAAAACCAATATGTTCGGCAAATCTTAAATATTGTGTATGAAATATCATATCCTCTGATGCGACTTTTCTTTCAGAAATAAATCTTAGATGATGTTTTTCAATGATATCTCTTGAATAAATGGCTTTACATACAGATACCATATATTTTACATCTGATTTATATTCTGGTACTGGAGCAAGCATATCCAATAAAAAATTATCTACTTCTTTTCGTCCATGAAAAAATTGTTCTGCATTTACTTCTTTAAATGGAACTATTTTAGATGAAGAATAATAATATTGTAAACTGCAATAAACTGTGTCGCATTGGTTCTTTTGTGCAGTATTGTATAAAGTTTCATACATTGTTAAATCCACCCAATCATCCGAGTCAATAAATGCTATATATTCTCCTGTTGAAACCTCAAGTCCTGCATTTCGTGTTAGTCCTAATCCTTCATTTCTTTTGTGTATAACTTTTATTCTAGTGTCTTTTGAAGCATATTCATCGCATATTTGGGGACAATTATCAGGAGATTCATCATCTACTAATATAATTTCAATATCAGCTAAAGTTTGATTGACTAATGAATCTATGCATCGGTGTATATATTTTTCTACATTATATATTGGAACAATAATACTTACTTTAGGAGATGTATTCATATATTGCAAATTAAATTATGGAAATTATTTATATTAAATTGTAAAGCTAATTTTTGGGAATTTTCTCTCATTGTTTGTAAGATATTTGGATTTTTCTTTAAATATCTAATAACTGTAACAAATTCTTCTTCTGAGTTGCAAAATAAACTATTGTTTTCGTTACAATAATCTCGTATTGAACCAACATCGCTGACAACCATTGCTAGTCCCATTGCTAACGATGTAACTATTACGTTACTTCCTATAGTATCATCCATTACGTTTAATGATACAGCTGCTGAATCCATTAGTTTTTTTAAATCTATCTCAGATATATATCCATGAATTTCAACATTTGGAAGTTCAAAAAAATCATTTTTTATGTTAGCATATCCTTTGCAAAGAATAAAATGACAATCTTTGCAGTTTTTTATTATATTGTAAATCTTATCAAAATTTCTTTTTTGACATCCCATTATAATAATATTAAATGGATTACCTGAGGAAATTTCCTTATTTTTTGAGTAGAATTCAAGGTCCACATAATGAAATAAAGTGATTATATCATTTTTCTCTTTATAATCATTTTCTTGAATAAACTTTGTAAGACTACTTCCTAAAGTTAGTATTTTATTTAATGGCTTTAATACTTTTTTTATGTAAGATGACTTATAATGCTCCGTAAAAACGATTGGAGTTAGATGTATTAATCCGTATATTATATTGCTTTTACCTAGAAGTTTAAGCGTACGAGCAATATAATATTGGGGGTAGGTTTTATCTAAATATTCCAATAAAAATATTCGGTCATTTTTTTTTAATATGAAAGCTAATTTAATAGCAAATAAAATATATAAGACAGGTAAAATAAATCTAGAGTAGATGAACCGTTTATATTTATTTTTTAATAGTAGGTCTTTAAAATAGATACTTTTATATTCATTAGGATATTTAGAAGTAAGCAAGTTACACATGTGTTTAATCCCTGCATGATTTCCGCTAGTATTGTACCAGTCCTGACATATTAAATAATTCATAAAATAAAATTTTAACTATTTGTTGATATTTCTATATTTTATTTTTTCTATAAATTTTAAATTGAGTAAAGAATCCCATGATGATTAATATAGGATATATTTCTCTATGAAAGCAGCCCCATCCTGTCATTCCATATGTTATATACATTATAAGACTTCCTGCAAAAGCTAAATTTATAATATTAATGTTTTGATTCATTTTAATACTATATTTAAATCCTTTAAAAATACGTGAGAGAAAATAAAAACACCATAATGAAAATCCTATAATTCCTGTTTCAGCTAAAATTATTAGATGTGAATTATGGACAGGATTGGTGATAAAGAATTCTTCAACATGACCAACTAGATTAGTATTGAATTGATGATAGAGATAGTTTACGTGATTGTTTATTCCTACTCCTAATATTGGTGATTCATGAAAGCATCCTAATGCAAGTAAAAAGTGTAATTCTCTATTTTCAATTTGGGTGTCAATATCTGATTTAAAAAACATATCTGATAAAGGAGTAAATAGAAAAATTACAGCAACAATTAGTAAGCCAGTGATAAATAATATCAAAGTTTTTATTTGTATTTTCTTTCTATTACTATAAATAATATATACAGCTAATAATCCTCCAATGACAGTAAGGTATGAGGTTCTTGAATAGGTAAAGAAAATAATATATATACACATTAGAATGTTTGTTTTACATTCTTTTTTATTATACTTATTAAGAAAACAAGAAAAGAAAAATACAGCACTCATGCAGCAAAATAAGGCCAGAGCACCTGGATGTATGAATGTTCCCATTGCAGAAGCAATATCTCTTCGAAATGCCCAATCGGAACCTTCTGCTCTAAATAAATTACTAACAAAAGTAATATGTAACACAGGGAATAGGGTGGTAATTATAAATTGTAGCCCTACAGCCCATTTGAAACCATCAAATAACCCTGTTAAAATATCTTTGTAAGTCAAATATTGAGATATGATTTTTAAAAATAGAACTATTTGTACGATTCTAATGTATGTCGGTAATCCTGTGTAGTGTAAGTTATTAATAGGATTAAATAGCGAAATGACTTCTAAAATGCTAAAAACAATAAATGTTTGTTTATTAGATTTTATTTCAGCTCTAAATGGTAGTGGAATAGTATGCGGTTTAAAAAGAATAATTATTATATAGATAATCCAAATTGCATCTATTGCAAAAAAATCGTCAGTAGCTCCCAATCTTATTCCTGAGTATGTATTGATAGAGCCAAATTTATAAATAATACCTGATAAGGGAATGAATTGTATTAATGTACTTAAAAGTAAATAGTGAGGATTTACTCTTCTTTGCATATTATTCCTATATCGTATTATTGATATAAATAAAATTAAAATTATTAAGACATATCTTGCCATTATAACTTGATAAAACTAATTGATGATTTTTTATTTTCTTCTATTATCTGATTGCGTGTGCCAGTATCAATTCTATTGATGTATTCTGGTGAAAATTGTGTTGCGCATGAATATGTTTTGTTAAAACCAAATGTCTGAAATAAAGAAATAAAGCGATTTGCTCCCCGGGCTTCATTCATTATTAATACAAATGGTTTGTTAAATATGATAGAAAAAACAACTCCATGAAATGAATCTGTGATGACTAGATTTGAACTGTCTATTCCTTTTAACCAATCTTCAACACGGTTAAAGATATTATTTTGAGGATTTTTTCCAATGTAGTTTGGATTCAATTGCATTTGCTGAGATATCTTTTTAACCGCATCCATTTTTGAGGGGCTGATGTCTAGAAGATAAACGGCTAATGTATTATCCTTTAAAATTTTATTGTCATACAATAATCTATATTCATCAGGGGATAATAAAAATGTTGGATCAAGAAGATGGATTGCATCACAATGCAAGTTCTCTTTACATAATTTAACGCCCGTCAACTCTCGAACGGAAATCTTATTAAATATTTTACATAAGTCCTGTAGTTTTTTTGTGTCACTAGCTTTTAAATCCCAAGTATCAACTCCGAATGAAGCTGCAAAAGCGAAACGTTTTATATTCCATCCTTTAGCAAAATTGAAAAAATATTCAGAAAAGTTTTCTTTTGTATATTGAAAACGCCAAACTTGATCGCTACCAACAATTAATGCATCAAAATTATATTTTTTTAAGCTCTTATATTCTTCAGTGGAACATATAGGGTGGGTCTCTTGAAAATATTGTTTCTCAAATTGTTGCATGGATGCTATTTGTTTCTTATATTTTCTTTTCTTCCCAGTTATTATTTTGATAGCATCATTTATCTTTGATGCAAATGTTTTTGGCTTGCTAATATGATGTTTAATTACATAAACTTCATGCCCCTCCTCTTTTAAAAATTTCTGCAATGCATAGCATTGTAAAAGGCCACCATAATTATTATTAAATGGTAAAGTTAGAATTCCTATTTTCATTTTTATTCTATTCTAATTAAATATAAGTTTTTCTCAAGACCAACATTTCCGTCATCCCCTGTAAATAATCGACCATCAGGCGCGATAGTTATAGGGTTTATGCTATTTCCTACTTTAAAGTTCTCTCGATAAGTAGGTTTATCATTAACTAAATCAAATATTGCGATGCCATTATCTCTATTATTTAAAAATAAAGTGTTTCCATATTTGGCAATTCTAGTAGGGGATGGATCACCCGATGTATTATTTGTTATATCTGTAGTAGGTATAAAAAATAATTCTTTTGAAATATTAGATAAATCTGAAATGTTTAATTTTAAAAGGCCAGCTGCCTCTTTATATGAAGTTGCATATGCAGGGATTGGTGAGATAGTTAAATACGCATAGGGGTATTGAATTACACTACTAAAACAATTTAATTTCTTTTTTATTGTTAATCCTTTATACATGATGTCGCTAAAGTCTTCATCGCATGCTATATGTATGTTATTTTTATCTGTAATATCCCATATCATGAAACCTGTATAATAGCAACAGACTAACGCATAAGAACGTCCTCCATAATGATAAGTTGTTATTCCTTGCATATCTCTGTCAAATGGTGGCTGATATGTGTACAATAGCTTTGGTTTTGAAGGAGTAGAAATATCATAAAATTTGATGTTATATAATCCACTGACAACCATTATTTGGTTTTCTATAGCTAAACCAGTAACTCTATAATCAAGGTTAATAGTATTTATGATAGATAAATCTGATTTATTTAATATGTGAACCTTGCCATTGACGTATGAAACTTTGTCTATGTCAGATTCGTTAAAATAAAAGTCATCTATTAGTAGTTCTGTATTAGATTGATCTGTAGATAATCCTA
>ERZ859980.1258-NODE-1258-length-10603-cov-2.302711_pt1 | contig 10603 bp, 8 predicted proteins | sample MGYA00509984_ERZ859980 | MGnify/ENA primary metagenome ERZ859980 (study PRJEB30046, sample SAMN00715173) | human gut metagenome | study: EMG produced TPA metagenomics assembly of the A metagenome-wide association study of gut microbiota in type 2... | reverse complement strand
TGGTACCGATGGTGGGACTCGAACCCACATGGTTTCCCGCCAGATTTTGAGTCTGGTGCGTCTGCCAATTCCGCCACATCGGCTTATTGTTTTTTGTTTTTTTAGACTTTCTTAATATATCATATTTTTATTTTTTTGTCTAGTACTATAATGTATTTTCTCTTGACTATTTGGAAAATTTAATGTAGAATATATAATATTTTAATAAAAGAAAAGAGGAATTATAGTATATGATATGTTCACAATGTAAAAAACGCACTGCAGTTGTATTTATAAACAAAATTGAAAATGGCGTTTCTTCAATGGAAGGCTTATGTAAAGAGTGTGCAAAAAAACGTGGATTAGATGTTCCTGAGACTAATACAAATCAGTCTACTTCTAATCAAACGAATAATAATATAGATATGAATAATATGTCAAAACAGTTAGAGTCTTTGTTTAAGGATTTATCTTCTAATTTAAAATTGGAAAATCTTGAAAATATGGATTTTGAAAATTTTGAATCTGATGGTGATGAAGATGTTGATGATGAAAATGCTCCAGAGGGTATTTCTATGGGAATTCCTATTGGATCTATCTTTGCTAATTTTGTTCCTAAAAAACAAAAAGATGAGGAAGAAACTAATGGTGGTAGACAAAAGGTTAAAGTTGAATCAAAGAAAGCTAAGAAAAAGAAAAAATATCTTGATACTTTTGGAACAAATCTAACTCAAAAAGCTAAAAATAATGAACTTGATATGGTTATTGGTCGTGATAAGGAAATTCAAAGAGTTATACAAATCTTAAATAGACGTACTAAAAATAATCCTTGTTTGATTGGTGAACCAGGTGTTGGTAAAACAGCAATTGCTCAAGGTTTGGCTATAAAAATTGCTAATAATAATGTTCCAGCAAAACTTTTAAATAAAGAAGTTTATTTATTAGATATGACATCTGTTATAGCTGGTACTCAATTTAGAGGACAATTTGAATCCCGTATGAAAGGTATTATTGATGAATGTAAAGAATTCAAGAATATTATTCTTGTAATAGATGAAATTCACAATATAATTGGAGCAGGAGATGGAGAACATTCTATGAATGCTGCTAATATTTTAAAACCATCACTTGCAAATGGAGAAATTCAATTAATAGGTACTACTACTTTAAGAGAATATAGAAAATATATAGAAAAAGATACTGCATTGGAAAGAAGATTTCAACAAGTTTTAGTTGAAGAACCTAATATCGATGATACAATTTCAATTTTAACAGGAATAAAGAAATATTATGAAGAATATCACAAAGTAAAAATTTCAAATGATGTTATAAAACAAGCAGTTATAATGTCTGAAAAATACATTCATGATAGATTTTTGCCAGATAAAGCAATTGATATTTTAGATGAGGCTTGTTCTAGAATTAATCTTGAAAATAAAGAATTGTTTAAACTTGAAATGTTAAAACAAGAACTTGCTGATGTTCAAGCACAAAAAGAAGATGCTGCACAAGCAGATTCAACAGAAGATTATCAAAAAGCAGCAGATTTAAAAACTAAAGAATGTAGATTAATTGAAGAAATTGACCATTTAAATAGTACAATAAAATTAAAATCTTTAACAGTTCAAGATATAGCACAAGTTATTGAAAATTGGACTAAGATTCCAGTTAAAAAAATTACAGAAGCAGAAACACAAAAATTATTAAATCTTGAAACAAATCTTCATAAAAGAGTTATTGGTCAAGATAAAGCAGTATGTGCAGTTTCTAGAGCAATAAGAAGAAATCGTGCAGGACTTCAAAGTACAAAACGTCCACCATCATTCATATTTGTTGGACCAACAGGTGTTGGAAAAACAGAACTTGCAAAAAGCTTAGCATATGAAATGTTTGGATCAGAAGACTCAATAATAAGAGTAGATATGTCTGAATATATGGAAAGCCACTCAACAGCAAAACTTATTGGTGCACCTCCAGGATATGTTGGATATGATGATGCAGGTCAACTTACTGAAAAAGTAAAAAGAAAACCATATTCTATTATATTATTTGATGAAATTGAAAAAGCACACCCTGATGTATTTAACATTTTATTACAAGTATTAGATGACGGAAAACTTACAGATTCACAAGGAAATGTTGTTAGTTTCCAAAATACAATTATAATTATGACATCGAATGCAGGTTCAAATGTTAATACAAATTCAATTGGTTTTGATAAAAAAACAGTTGATAATAATAAAATAGAAGAAAATCTAAAACAAGTTTTTAGACCTGAATTTTTAAATAGAATAGATGAAATTATAGTATTTGATTCATTAACAAAACCTGAATTATTACAAATTGTGGAATTAATGTTAAAAGATACAGTAAAAGCTTTAGCAGACAAAAATATTTCTTTAAATGTTTCAGAAAATGCAAAAGATTTTATATTAGAAAAAGGAACTAATTTGAAATATGGTGCAAGACCTTTGAGAAGGGCTATTCAAAGATATGTTGAAGATGAAATTTCTGAAATGATTTTAAAAGGTGATGTCCATGATGGGCAAACTATTAATGTTGACATAAAAAATAATGAATTAAAATTTAATGTTGAATAATTAAAAGTTCTCTGCATTTTTGCAGAGACTTTTTAATGAAAAAAGGAAGGAAAATAAAATGGTAGATTATATAACAATAATAGGTGGAGGATTAGCTGGAAGTGAAGCTGCATATCAAATAGCAAAAAGAGGAATAAAGGTAAAATTGTATGAGATGAAGCCTGATAAATTTACAGAAGCACATAGTAATAAAAATTTGGCTGAGATAGTATGTAGTAACTCGTTCAAATCTAATTTACATACAAATGCATGTGGTTTGTTAAAAGAAGAATTAAGAAAACTAGACTCATTGCTAATAAGAATAGCAGATGAAACACAAATACCAGCAGGACAAGCATTAGCAGTAGATAGAGAATTGTTTTCACAAAAAGTAACAGAAGAATTAGAAAAAAATCCATTAATAGAAATAATTCATCAAGAAGTAACAGAAATAGAAAAAATTGCAGAAAAAGGAATTGTAATAATTGCAACAGGACCATTAACATCAGAAGGATTATCAAAAGAAATCTCTAAAATAACTGGAGAAGATAAATTACATTTTTATGATGCAGCTGCACCAATTGTTACAAAAGAAAGCATCGATTTTAATATTGCTTTTTTTGGTAATAGATATGAACAAGAAAAAGGAAAAGATGAAACAATAGATGATTGGAAAGAAAGATTACACAAACAAGAAGCAAGTTATATAAATTTACCAATGAATAAAGATGAATATGAAAAATTTGTAGAAGAATTAATAAATGCTGAAGTTATAACATTACATGAATTTGAAAAAAGAGAGATATTTGAAGGTTGTATGCCGGTAGAAGTAATGGCAAAAAGGGGAAAAGATACATTAAGATATGGACCATTAAAACCAGTTGGATTTGATGATCCAAGAACAGGAAAAAGACCATATGCAGTAATTCAATTGAGGCAAGATAATGAATTAGGAACAATTTATAATATAGTTGGATTTCAAACAAATTTAAAATATGGAGAACAGAAAAGAGTATTTGGAATGATTCCTGGATTACAAAATGCTGAATTTGTAAAATATGGAGTTATGCATAGAAACACATATATAAATTCAACGAAATTATTAGATAACACATATAACTTCAAAGATAATAAAAATATTTATTTCGCAGGACAAATTACTGGTGTTGAAGGTTATGTTGAATCAATTTCATCAGGAATGGTGTCAGCATTAAATGCAGTTGCACAAATAAAAAATGAAAGCAGAATTGAATTTTCAAATTTAACAATGATAGGAGCATTGGCAAAATATATTTCAACAGCAAATGACAAATTTCAACCAATGAATGCAAATTTTGGAATTATTCCAGAACTTCCAAAGAGAATAAAAGACAAAAAAATAAAGTATGGAATGTTGGCAGATAGGGCGATTGAAAATTTAAAAATATATTAAACAAAAAATGATAAAATATTAAAAAAATTGACAAAAAACTCTTGCAAGAAATAAAGTGATATGATAGAATAACAACTGAATAAAATTCGGAAATAACAAAAGAAAGGAACATATTAAGAAGCAATCAACTTAATATAACAGGTTAAAAATAATGGAAGAATTAATTAATGAATTAGATATATTTGTTAATGAAAAAGCAATTTTAAGTGCTCAAATAAAAGATATAGAAAACAAAAGAAATGAATTAGCAAAAGAAAGAAATACAAAAAAAGCACAAAATAAAATAAAAAATGATGAAGAAGTTTGGTCTGAAGTAAATTGCTTAGGAAAACAAATATCAGATTTAGGAAACCAAAGTCAATGGTTTCAAAATCAAATAAATTCTAAACTATTAAATGTAAGAGAACAATCATTTGTAGAAATAGATAATTTGATTGCTGAGAGTGTAAGAAAAAGTAGAATTATTAGTGAACAAATAGAAGAAAATAGAGATAATTTAGAACCAGAAGAAATTTATGAATTAACAGAATCAATAAATGAGATTGGACAAGAAATGGCTAGAATTATGTTTGCAAAAAGATTAATAAAACATAATCAAATTATTGATGTAATTAATCTATTTTCAGCTACAGAAACAGAAGAAAGCCAAGAACAAGATGAACAAATAGATGAAATACTAGAAAGTCAAAAAATAGAAAATACAAATGAAAATGAGCAAGTTCAATTAATAAATGAAGAGCTAAAACCTATTGAAGAAATTGCTATTGATCCAGTATTAACAGATTATTATAATAATATAAATGAAATAACTAAAAATTTAGAAAAAGAAATAATTACTTTAGAAGAAACTGAAGAAAATCAATTAGTTAATACAAATACAGAAGAACCAACAACGATAAAGAATATTGTTGTAAAAGTAGAAAATGGTGAATTAATATATAAAGCAGAATTAAGTAATGAAACAACAATAAAAATATATCCTATTAAAGAAAAAATATTAGAAAAAGAAAAATTTGAAAGAGAAACATGGAAAAGAGAGTTAATAGAATATTCAGCAAAGAACTATAGAAACTTAAGAAATATAGCAATAAAGAAAATGGATCCAATTGTTTGTGAAATTTTAGATAGATATGCAGTACAATATGATATGGATTCTCAAAATTTAGTATATAACTATGTAATGTCATTTTCATCAATAGATGATTACGATTCAGATATATTACCAGCTATAACATATAATTTATCATATATAAATGAAGCAAAAATAAGTAAAAAAGAAATAAAAATTTTACAAAAAATAGTAAAAAATTCAACACAAAATGCATTAGTAGATATAATTGGAAATGTAACACTATCAGAAAAAATAAAATGTTTTATGAAGAAAATATTTAATATAAGTAGTGCAAATATATTACCAGAAGGAAATAAAGAATAATTAATAAATTTAATATAAAAAACATTGACATAATAGGAAAAAAATGATAAAATATTAACCGCAATACGAATTATTTTTAATAATTTGTTTGCGGTTAATTTAATTTTTAAAATTAAGTAAAATTAGGGAAAGAGGTGAAATTTAAGTGCCAACAATTAATCAATTAGTAAGAAAAGGAAGAAAATCAACAAAGGCAAAATCAACAGCACCAGCTTTACAACATGGATGGAATTCAAAAAACAAAACATTAACAAACAATAAAGCACCACAAAAAAGAGGTGTATGTACAGTTGTAAAAACAGTAACACCAAAGAAGCCAAACTCAGCTTTAAGAAAAGTTGCCAGAGTTAGACTTTCAAATGGTTATGAAGTAACATCATATATCCCAGGAATAGGACATAACTTACAAGAACATAGTGTTGTTCTAATCAGAGGAGGAAGAGTAAAAGACCTTCCAGGTGTTAGATACCATATTATCAGAGGAACATTAGATACTGCAGGTGTAAAAGACAGAATGCAAGGACGTTCAAAATATGGAGCAAAACGCCCAAAAAAATAAATCGATAAAGGATTTATTTTATAGTGCATGCACATCTTACTAAATTAAGGTACTTAAATTTAGAATAGATAATGTAGCACTAAACGGAAAATCAATAGATTTTCAGAGTAACTTAGATATCTTATAGATATCATCAATAAGAGAGCAAATCTCAGAAAGAAAAGGAGTGAAGAATAGTGCCAAGAAGAGGATTTATAGCAAAAAGAGATGTATTACCAGATCCAATATACAATAGCAAAGTTGTTACAAAATTAATTAACAACATAATGTTAGATGGTAAAAAATCAGTTGCTCAAGGAATAGTTTATGATGCTTTTGATATAATAAAAGAAAAAGAAGGAAAAAATCCATTAGAAGTATTTGAAGCAGCATTAGAAAACATCATGCCAGTTCTTGAAGTAAAAGCAAGAAGAGTTGGTGGAGCAACATACCAAGTACCATTAGAAATTAGACCTGAAAGAAGACAAACATTAGGTTTAAGATGGTTAGTAACATATGCTAGAACAAGACATGAAAAAACAATGGCTGAGAAATTAGCTGGTGAAATCATGGACGCTGTTAATGGAAACGGTGGAGCATTTAAGAAGAAAGAAGATACACATAGAATGGCAGAAGCTAATAAAGCATTTGCACATTATAAATGGTAAAATTTAGATTGAGAAAAAAAGTGTAACAATTATTTCAATCATAAAATGAAAAAAAGGAGGGAATAATTACATGGCAGGAAGAGCATACCCACTAGAAAGAACTAGAAATATAGGAATAATGGCTCATATTGATGCTGGTAAAACAACAACAACAGAGAGAATATTATTCTATACAGGGAAAACACATAAAATAGGAGAAGTTCACGAGGGTGCTGCAACAATGGACTGGATGGAACAAGAACAAGAAAGAGGTATAACAATAACATCTGCTGCAACAACATGTTTCTGGAAAAATAACAGAATCAATATAATTGATACTCCAGGTCACGTTGACTTTACAGTAGAAGTACAAAGATCTCTAAGAGTACTTGATGGTGCGGTTACAGTATTAGCAGCAAAAGGTGGAGTTCAACCACAAACAGAAACAGTTTGGAGACAAGCTGATAAATACCAAGTTCCAAGAATGGTATATGTAAATAAAATGGACATCGTTGGAGCAAACTTTATGCTTTGCGTTGACCAATTAAAAAATAGATTACATGCAAATCCAGTACCAGTTCAATTACCAATCGGAGCAGAAGATCACTTTAGAGGAATTGTTGATTTAATTAAAATGAGAGCATTCATCCATAAAGATGATTTAGGAAAAGAAATTGAAGAAACAGATATTCCAGAAGATATGTTAGAAGAAGCTAAAAAATGGAGAACTACAATGATTGAAGCTGCATGTGAACAAGATGAAGAATTAATGATGAATTATTTAGATGGAAAAGAACCATCTGAAGAAGAAATCAAAAAAGCATTAAGAAAAGGAACAATAGCAAATCAAATCGTTCCAGTAACATGTGGTTCTTCATATAAAAACAAAGGTGTACAAGAATTATTAAATGCAATAGTTGACTATATGCCATCACCATTAGATATACCTCATATCAAAGGAACAACATTAGATGGTGTTGAAACAGAAGCTAAAACATCTGATTCAGAACCATTTGCTGCATTAGCATTTAAAATTGCAACAGATCCATTCGTAGGAAAATTATGTTTCTTTAGAGTATATTCAGGAACATTAGAAACAGGATCTACAGTTTTAAATTCAAGCAAAGACAAAAAAGAAAGAGTTGGAAGAATTCTACAAATGCACTCAAATCACAGAGAAGATATTGAAAAAGTATATGCTGGTGATATTGCTGCTGCAGTTGGATTAAAAGATGTTACAACGGGAAATACATTATGTGATCCTGAACATCCAATAATTCTAGAATCAATGGAATTCCCAGAACCAGTTATTGATATAGCTATTGAACCAAAAGATAAAGCTGCTCAAGAAAAAATGGGAATAGCTTTAGCAAAATTAGCTGAAGAAGACCCAACATTCAAAGCTTATACAAATCAAGAAACAGGTCAAACAATCATTGCTGGTATGGGGAATTACACCTAGATATCATTGTTGATAGATTAAAGAGAGAATTCAAAGTAGAATGTAATGTAGGTAAACCACAAGTTGCTTACAAAGAAACAATAAGAAATAAAGTTAAAGTTCAAGGTAAATTTATCCGTCAATCTGGTGGTAAAGGACAATACGGAGACGTATGGTTTGAAATGGAACCATTAGAGCCAGGTAGTGGAATTAAGTTTGAAAGCAAAATCGTTGGTGGAGCTGTTCCTAAGGAATATATTAAACCAATCGAAGATGGAATCAGAGAAGCTGCAGATAGCGGTATACTTGCTGGATATCCAGTTATCGACTTTAAAGCTACATTAGTTGATGGTTCATACCATGAAGTTGACTCTTCAGAAATGGCATTCAAAATAGCTGCATCAATGGCATTCAAAGAAGGATGTAAACAAGCTAAGTCAGTTCTATTAGAGCCAATAATGAAAGTAGAAATAACAGTTCCAGAAGAATACATGGGAGATGTTATTGGAGATGTAAACTCAAGACGTGGTAGAATGGAAGGAATGGAAGCAAATGATGGAATGCAAGAAATAAAAGCATTCATACCATTATCAGAAATGTTTGGTTATGCTACAGACTTACGTTCAAAAACACAAGGTAGAGGAACATACTCTATGGAACCATCTCATTATGAAGAAGTTCCAAAATCAGTATTAGAAGCAATCGTAGCTTCAAGAGCTAAGAAAGAAAACTAATACACTAAAATAAAGAAATATGTGAATTTTGTAAAAATGCTTGCATTTTAGGCTGAAATGTTATAAAATGCAAGTGCAAAATAAAATACGTTATTAAATTTAAAATATAGAGAGAAATCTCAAAAAAATAAGGAGGAATAAAAAATGGCAAAAGCAAAATTTGAAAGAACAAAGCCACACGTTAACATCGGTACTATCGGACACGTAGACCATGGAAAAACAACAACAACAGCTGCTATTACAAAATATTTATCATTAAAAGGTCAAGCTAAATTCGAAGCTTATGATCAAATTGATGGAGCACCAGAAGAAAAAGCAAGAGGAATCACAATTAATACAGCTCACGTTGAATATGAAACAGATACAAGACACTATGCTCACGTTGACTGCCCAGGACATGCTGACTATGTAAAAAACATGATTACAGGTGCTGCACAAATGGATGGTGCAATATTAGTTGTTTCTGCAGCTGATGGACCAATGCCACAAACAAGAGAACACATCTTATTAGCTAGACAAGTAGGTGTAAAATACATCGTTGTTTACTTAAATAAATGTGATATGGTTGACGATCCAGAATTATTAGAATTAGTTGAAATGGAAGTTAGAGACTTATTAACAGAATATGGTTTCCCAGGAGACGAAATTCCAGTTGTAAAAGGATCATCATTAAAAGTATTAGAGAGCACATCAACAGATCCTAACGATCCAGTTTATGCTCCAATGAAAGAATTAATGGATGCAGTTGATAGCTATATCCCAACACCACAAAGACCAATTGACCAACCATTCTTAATGCCAGTTGAAGACGTATTCACAATCACAGGACGTGGTACAGTTGCTACAGGTAGAGTAGAAAGAGGAGAAGTTAAAGTTTCTGATGAAGTTGAAATCATAGGATTATCACAAGAAAGAAAGAAAACAGTTGTAACAGGTGTTGAAATGTTCAGAAAATTATTAGACCAAGCTGAAGCTGGAGATAATATTGGAACATTATTAAGAGGTATTGATAGAAAAGACATCGAAAGAGGTCAAGTACTATGTAAACCAGGAACAATACATCCACATACAAAATTCAAAGCACAAGTATACGTATTAACTAAAGAAGAAGGTGGACGTCATACACCATTCTTCACAAACTATAGACCACAATTCTATTTAGAACTACAGACGTTACAGGTGTTATCGAATTACCAGAAGGAACAGAAATGTGTATGCCTGGAGATAACATCGAAATGACAATCGAACTGATCCACCCAATCGCTATGAGCCAGGGTCTTACTTTCGCTATCCGTGAAGGTGGACGTACTGTAGGATCAGGACGTGTTGCTACAATCATCGAGTAATCACTGATTAATATATATTGGTACCGCAAGGTACATTGTGTCCAAACGTAAGATACCCCGGAACCGTAAGGTTTCCGGGGTTTTTCTGTTGAACAGAAGATTAAAATAAGGCTGTAAAGAATAGCGAATAAATTAAAAACAGGCAGGTATGGGAAGAAAATGAAAACCTTCGCATATCTGCCTGTGATACTGTTATGATACTATTTCTGTTCGTTATTGGAAAATTTCTGTGTTAAAAGTTCATCTCGTTTACGGATTCGTGTCTCAAAATCCAGTTCTTCAATTTCTTTATGGGTGAAGGTTTGGAAGTGTAGTATTCCAACGTCTGCTTTTTCCACATATCAAACATATCTTTGCCGTGAAATAAGATTCCAGGCTTTCTCTGTTCTCCTGCAGATCAGCAAGAAAATTACACATATCTGCGTTTAAAGAATGTTCCGGATCATTTCCATAAAAGCGAAGTCCGGCATAC
>ERZ859980.1256-NODE-1256-length-10633-cov-1.735394_pt1 | contig 10633 bp, 10 predicted proteins | sample MGYA00509984_ERZ859980 | MGnify/ENA primary metagenome ERZ859980 (study PRJEB30046, sample SAMN00715173) | human gut metagenome | study: EMG produced TPA metagenomics assembly of the A metagenome-wide association study of gut microbiota in type 2... | reverse complement strand
ATAATATATCGGATAATGCCACAGCATAAAGCCCTTGAAGCCGTCACCTCGAAAACAAACATCAGCGGCAGAGGAACAAGAAGCATAGCCAGTGCGGCAACGCATTTCATTAAAAAATCCTTTTTCATTGCGTACCCTCCGCATAGCCTGCATTAAACGTGTATGAGAATTTTCTTGCGTGCAATATCTGAGCATCTGTATTTTCGGGAATGTTGCCCGTTGTATAGAAAACCGCCGCTTTATCACGGCTTTCAAGCTCTTTTGCAAACAATGCCATTTCATCGTCAATATAAGGCGTCAGAATAATCACATCTGTGAAGCTGCCGTAATTCAGTGCATTCAAAAACGAGCCGAAATCAAAGCTGCAGCTGTCGGAAAGCTGTGCGAGCATTCTGAGTACGCCCTCGCACTGTTCGGCTGTCTTTACAAATCCTGTGGCTGTACCGTTTGCGTTACCGCCGTTCGTTGCAAAAGCAAAACCGCAGCCGCTGTCAATGCTTTCCCACATCAGCCTGACGGACAGCTTTATAAACGCTTCGGTATCTCTTATATCTGCGGACGTTACCGGCACTACTCCCTTTCTCTGCATATTCATAAGAATAAGGGTGTTTCGTGAGGTGGTGAACTCGTTGTTCATAGCCATCAGCTTACCGGTAACTGCGGTATACTTCCAGTTTATGCGGTTGAGCGGTTCTCTGCCCGTATATTCCCTTGAGCCTGCAATCATAAACGGATCCTCGTTTATGAAACGTCTGACAAGAATTTCACCGACAGGCTCGTTGAATGACAGCACCGCATTTTCTCCGTCTGTGCCGACAGGCAGGACGGTAATGCTTATCCCGACCTTGAAGCCTCTTGAAACTCTTACAAGACCCAGCATATCTGTAGCGGTCACAACCGTATCGTCAAAGGAGAATACGCCACGTTTCATACATCTAATTTTTCTGACTCTTGTACATTTACTTCGGGGCTTCAGCGAAAAAACGCCGGGAATAAAGGTATTGTCGCCGCCGCTTGTCTGTGCGGCGGAATCCTTCCTGCTGAACGCAAGCCAGCGAGAAGCGGAAAGCTCCGTCTTTATCCACGGCAAAGCAACAAAGCGTCGGTTCTCAACGACCTCAGTCAGTTCGAGGGTTTCGCCCTCGTAGACCTCGGCCTTGTTTACCGACGCACTGTAATATATTCCTTTCAGTGCGTACTTTCCGAAAATAAGCACTTCTGCGGCTGCTACCGCCGCAATCACAAGAATAATCGCTACAAGCTCCATTTAAATCTGCTCCGTAGGAACGGGAAGCTCCTTTATCATTTTGTCAAGAATCTCACGTTTTGCACTGTCGGGGTCACGCATAACCGTACTTCTGCAGATAAGTCTGTGTACGCAGACATACGGTGCGACCGCCTTTACGTCATCGGGAGTTACAAATTCCCTGCCACGCAGTGCCGCCCTTGCCTGCGACATATTTTTCAGTGCAATAAGTCCTCGTGTACTAAGGCCGAGCTTAATCTCGCTGTTATGACGGCTGGCATTTCCTATATCGGCAATGTATCCTCTTACAGCCTCGTTCACCTTGATATTCTCTACTCTGTTCATCATTTCAAGAAGCTCTGTCTTATCGGTTACGGCAGTAAGATTTTCTACAGGGTGAACCGCTCTTGAGTTATCGAGTATCTGCATTTCCGATTCCCTGTCGGAATAACCTACAGACAGCTTTATCATAAAACGGTCAAGCTGTGCCTCGGGAAGCGGATAAGTTCCTGCCGTTTCTACGGGATTCTGCGTTGCAAGTACGATGAACGGCTTGTCGATAAGAAAAAGCTCTCCGTCTATCGTCACCTGCTTTTCTTCCATACACTGAAGCAGAGCCGACTGCGTTCTTGGTGTAGCACGGTTTATTTCATCGGCAAGAAGAATATTCGTGAACACGGGACCTGCACGGAACATGAACTCCTGCTCTTTCATATTGAAAAAGTGGATACCGGTAATATCGGACGGTAACAGGTCGGGGGTAAACTGTATTCTTGAAAAGCCTGCGTCAATGCTTCTTGCGAGTGCCTTTGCGAGAACCGTCTTGCCCGTTCCCGGAACATCGTCAAGCAGAACATGACCGCCGCTTAAAAGAGCCATTATGACAAGGTCTATCTTATCATCCTTGCCCTTTATGATTTTTGAAATGTTACTGCGGAGCTTAACCGCATATTCCTGTACCGTCATATATGTACCTTTCGTTATTTAAAGCCGTGCTTTACACGGGAGTTGCAGAATAATACTTGTCGTAATTTACAAGCTCATCAAGCAGCATCGGGAGCTTTTCTTCGATTTCCTCGTCCTTGAACTGACAGGTGCCGACCGCTTGTGACCGCCGCCGCCGTACTTAAGCATAAGTGAGCCTACGTCAACGTTGCTCGTGCGGTTAAGTATAGAATAACCGACCGCTACGGAGCATCCTTTTCCGCCCTTTCCGTTTACTATCCATGCGGATATGTTCTGATGCGGATAAAGGCTGTATATCATAAATCTGTTTCCGGTATAGATAGGATCGACATTACGCATATCGGATATGATAACATCGCCCTCAACTCTTGAATGCTCGGCTATCATCTGCTTGAACAGCTCGGTCTGTTCGTTATACAGCTTGATTCTTTCCTGTATATCGGGCATATTGAGAATTTCTTCTGTAGACATTGTCGCACAGCAGACAAGCAATTTTTCCATAAGCTGATAGTTGCTTATCCTGAAGTTTCTGAAACGTCCGAGACCTGTGCGTGGGTCCATAAGGAGCCGATAAGTATCCAGCCTGTAGGGTTCAGTATTTCTTCTGCGGTCAGATGTCCGCTGTCGACCTTATCTACAGCAAGCATCAGATCGTCAAAATTCGGGAAACGCTCCTTGCCGCCGTAATATTCATATATGATTCTGGCGGCACTGGGAGAAATCCTGCTTTCGCCCTTGTAATGCCCTTTTATTTTCAGACGTTCTTCCTCGCTTGAATGGTGGTCAAACCAAAGTCCGCAACCGGGGGCAAAGGGTACATTTGCGAGAACGTCATTTTCCGTTACGGGAACAAGCCCGTCCTGAATATCCTTCGGATGAGCGAACATCAGCTGTCAACGACCTTTGCCGCAAGCAGTAATGCACCGCAGGCAAGACCGTCAAAATCAGATCTTGTTATAAGTCTCATATTATATTTCCTTTCCGCTTTGCAGCTTTTGCTTACTTCTGATATAATTATAACAGATTATCACGGAATTTACAACAATTATATTGAATTAATTGTCAAAAAGTGACTTTAATCCACATTCTTTTTATGCGTCCTGAGTTCTGTAGCACAAGCGCATAAAGCTGTTTTGTATACAAGTAAACCTCGGCACGCTCCTGCTCGGATATTTCCTCGTTTGAAAACTCTGCCTTTTCGATTATGTTCATAATTCTTACAAGGCTTGTATCCGTTCCGAGCGTTTTCAGCTTCTCATCGGCACGGACGGCGAATTCAAGCGGAAGCTCATTGTCGCTCGGAACAAGGTCGGTAGTACCGAACAGCTTCATAATAAAGCCGTACATATCCTTTACGGCGGAAACCGTATTTTTTGACTTTCTGAAGCTCTTCATACGGTTTCGTTTTTACGCTTTACCGATTTGATAAACGCAAATATCAGTGCGGTAAGCGCAATTACGCCGAGTACGGCGAAAGCTATCTTTATAAGAAGTGAATAGTCGGTTTTAACCGGTGCGTCACTGCCCGGATTGTTACCCGAATTATCCGAAGAATTGTCAGAAGGAGCGGATGTAACGGGCGGTGTCGTAGCTGTTGTCTGCGACGGGGACACGGTCGTAGTTACCGTTGTTGAGGTAGTCTGAGGCGGTGCTGTAGTTACAGGTGCATCCGTCTGAGAGGGATCTATATAATCGCCTGTGATGCTGTTTCCGCCGTAGCCTGTCGGATCGAACGGCAGCCAGCCGAAATCCTCCGTGTATACTTCGACCACGCATGAAGTGAATTTTCGTGTATGGTTTTTTCATACATTCCCGTACTTTCGTTAAGCTCGAGTTTGCCTGTTGTGAAGCCTGTTATATAACGGGCAGGTATACCTTTTTCACGCAGTGCGAGCGTCATTGCACTGGCATAGAGGGCGCAGTGTCCCTGCTTTGTGCCGAAAAGGAAGTTTCCGAGCATAGTATTGCTTTTGTCAGAGGTATTATCGGCTGTAAGCGAATAGGCGTAATGTGAACGCAGATACTCGCACATTCCGTATACATACAGCAGTTCGTTATCAACGGTACCTGCGTTATCGCCGTCTTTGCCTTCAAATTCGTCAAGGAATCTTCTTATGTTCTCCTTTTCGTTTTCGGGAACTGTGGTGTAGGTGTTTCTGACGTAACGGTCATATTCTTTCTTATCTTCGATATATGTAATTGCGTCCGAGTAACTGCCGAATCCGAGAGAATAAAGCAATGACGCCTTATCGCTGTCGGTCATAGCATCGTCAGCAAACACAAATGTTCCTATATTAGTCGGAATAAGAACATTTGTTTCAAAGCTCTTCATCCAGTTTTTTCTGTCAGCTATTCTTATTATCGTATCGCCGTAGTAATTGAAATTCTCATTTTTCATATAGGCGTTGTTATCGGGAAGAAACGGCTTGAATACAATGCTTGTGTTCTTGAGGTATTCAATGCTTACACTCTGTGAGGAATACATATAGTACGGATTGAAACGATCACTGAAGTCGCTTTCCCCCATAGCAAGACGTATTCCCGCATAGCCCGATGATTCCGAGTGATCGTAGATATAAGAATAATCCGCAGACGTAAGCGTCTTCTGCGTCAGACCGCCGAATAATCTCATATACTGCTCAACCTGTGCTATCTTTTCGGGAGAAAAGCTGTCGCTGATGTTATATTCTCCGCTGTACAGCTCGTCCTTTCCGACCTTTTTCCTGATGCTTACCCAGCTTTTGCCTGTGAAATCAACACCGATGTCACCGACAAGATACATACCTGTTTCGTAGGTCGATCTTACCTTAAGCACGGGTTCATTTGCCGACTGCGGCGGCGCATTAGTTCTATATTGTTGTTGATGAGGAAGTTGTCCGATGAAAAATAGCCGCTGAAAAGCCCACCTGCATTGCCCGAAAACGCAAGGCTGAAATATTCTCCTATATCCGTAAAGAATTTTACGGTCGAGTTTATGATATTGTCTGTGTTGATATAGCTCATATCGGGAAAGAGCTTTTGCGAGCCGAAGGTCGCACCGAACGTGATAACAGCCGCAAGTATGCCGCAAAGGCAGTTTCTGCTGTAGCGTGAAAGCTCGGATTTTGCCGTCTGTAGCGGATTTTTCTTACGCAGATTTTTTCTGAACGCCTTTTCATCGTTGGAGGGTTTATTTTTTGCACCGTTCGCATTATTCACAGGCACCTGCGAATAGAAACCGTTTGCCGAGTTTATCGCAAGAAGTCCGAAAAATGCGGTCACTGCAAGCAGAATGTACACGGAATAATCTGCGTCCTCCGACAGAAACGAAGGTATGAACATCACGCTCCATGTAACTATTACAGCTATAGGGTGGAATTTTTTATAACAGCACAGCACGCATATAAAGCTGATTATACAGGTCAGAATAAGCATAGCTGTATTCATTCCGCTGACAAAATCCTGCGTTCTTGTAAGGAACGCATGGGAATTGACGGGAACATACTGCAACGTGGAAAGCAACCTGCTGTCAAGCTGAATAAAAATGTAATCCTTGAATAAAATAAGCGATTCGTTTATTGATTTGTGAAAGAAAAAGTACACTATGGCGGCACCGACCGCAAACGCAGGCAAAGCGTAGCGTTTTTTTATGAATATGAATACAGGCATAAAAGCCGTCACGAAAAGAAGCACCTGCGCTATGGCAGAGCCGAATTCAAACGGTATGTCGTATATATTGATAAAGCTCATTACAGTGCCGACAGTGAGCATATAGGCAAGAACCAGCTTGACTGCTATGACAGGTATCGGATTCACGTTCCTGCGGTAAGTATTTCCGACAAGAACGATCATCTGCTGTTTAGCGGAGCTGTCCTTTTTACTGTTATTACGTTTCAAATCTATTCTCCGTTATGATTTTTAAGATTCCGGATGTGTTGTCATTGCTTTTTATGCAGCTCTATCGCCGCATTGAGCGACTGAACGATATTATCCTTATCTATCTTCCAAAGTTCAAAGCCCTGCGTCACCGCAACGGCATTAGCAAGCTCTGCCTGTCATCGGTTTCGATAGCTCCGCTGACCAGCAGGATTTTTACTCTCTTGTTGCGGAACAGCTCAATATCGGTCATTTTGCCGATAAAATCACGTCTTAACTGTGAGGTGACAAAGTAAACGGCAGATATATCGCCTGAGGCTTCCATACAGCTTCTCGCAACGGTTTCGGGAAGGAAGATATCCGTCTGACGAGGAAGTCTGCTGATTATATCAAACAGAAGCATATTGTCTTCTTCATTCTTGACAGAAAACTGCTCGCACTGCTTGTCCGCAGGAGAATACCACGCATTGAGGCAACGCTGTTTCATAGAGATAAGCGACAGGTCAAGTGCAAGCATTACCTCTATTATGCTGTCTGTAGCTTCGTAATTATCCTCGTCAAACGGGAAATATTCATTAAGGTCGGGAATAATCACACAGCTTCCGCCTATACTGCGTTCCATCTGCTTTACCATCAGCTTGTCGTGCTTTGCGGACATTGTCCAGTGAACGTTTTTGATGGAATCCTCTGCCCTGTATTCCCTTATACTTGCGAAAGCATTCTTATCAAGCGAAAAATTATTCTGCGAAAGCGTTTCACTGTCGCCGTCGCCGGTGTCGATTATGGGGTCGATAACAAGCTTTCTGGGCAGTACGACAAAATCCTCGTAGCATTCCATCGTTTTGTTCATACGAAATAGCTTGAAAAGGTCGTATATCACCAATTTTTCAATGCCCGACTTATAAACGCCTCTGAACCTTATCGGTGAATTGAAATTAACCGTAACGGAAGAAAAAGGCGGTACGCTTATCATCAGCTTGTGATATTCAAACTTTTCGCTGTTTCTGTACGGGAAACAGCCTATAAGCTCCGCAGGCGACAACGGTATGATAAAACGGTTGGTAACCGTTACCGAAATATCGGTATTTTCAAACTTTTCCGCTGTGAGCGAGCGGTATTCGATTCTGATTTTGACAAGAAGCCTTGAAAAAACAAGAAGAACGAATGAAATTACGGGAATTGCAATCGCAATAAGGAAAAGCACCGAAGTCAGCTTGCTCTTGTACGAAAACATAAGCACGGTGCTGACAACGGCGAACAATATATAATAAAATCTGTATTTAGCCATACAAACCGACCTTTCGCCTTATTCGTTGCTTTTAAAGGGCGGTCTTACTGCTTTCATTATTTCGGAAATAACAAGTCCAACGCTTACACACTTGACCTTTGCCTCCTGAGTGAGATGTATTCTGTGCGGAAGGACATAATTTACCATAAGCGCTACGTCCTCGGGGGTAACATAATTACGGCCGTCCATAAAAGCGATACTCTGCGACGCTCTCATAAGAGCGATAGACGCACGGGGGCTTGCGCCGAGTGCCACAAACGGATGGTTTCTCGTAGCGGAAACTATATCAACAATGTACTTATATATAGCCGCATCTATATGCGTATTTCTTACGGCAGAAATGCAACGTGTAATATCATCGGCACTGCATACAGGCTCAACGGTTTCGATAGGGTCGCCGTTTTTTCTTCTGTAAAGAATCATAGCCTCGTCCTCAGCCGTGGGATAGCCTACGGAGAGCTTTATAAGAAAACGGTCAAGCTGAGCCTCCGGCAGAGGATATGTTCCGACATAACCGAATTCATTCTCTGTCGCAATTACCATAAACGGATCGGGGAGCTTATGTGCGACACCGTCTACCGTTACCTTCTTCTCTTCCATTGCTTCAAGCAGAGCCGACTGGGTTTTCGGGGAGGTTCTGTTTATTTCATCGGCAATAAAAATATTGCTCATAACAAGTCCGTTGCGGTATTCAAAGCGTTCGCTTTCCTTATTGTACATAGTAAAGCCTGTTATATCGGACGCCATGACATCGGGGGTGAACTGAACACGTCTGCACGAAAGCGAGGTCGCTTTAGCGAGTGTCATTGCGAGCGTTGTTTTTCCCGTACCCGGCACGTCCTCTATCAGCACATGACCGCCGGAAAGCAAGGCGGCAACGAGCATTTTCACTACGTCATGCTTGCCTATAATGACTTTTTCGATCTGAGTTAAAAGCTTCGGTATAAATTCGTAATCTGCAAAATTTACTGAGTTATTATTTTCCATATAATATCCTTTGTTCAACAGCTGCACAGATGCAACATCAGAATTTCTCACTGAATACACAGTATGAGTTATCATTAATTATACCAAAACAACGTGTTAAAATCAATAGTTTTTGCAAATTGTAACCAAATTGACATAATTACAGTAATTTAAAGCAAAATTTTACGGTTGCACATTGCTCACGGTTGTGATAAGATATAACCGAAAGGAATGATTTTAAATGCTTACTGAAATTCTCAGCCGTGAAGCCTGCGCAAAGTGCCGTGTCTGTTGCGTGTTCGACAAGGACGATATATGGGAGATACCTGTTATTTCGCCCGAAACGTCAGAATATATAAAAAAGAACATTGATGAAAACGCTGAGCTTGAGCCGTATGAGGACGGATACAGGTTTGTGATGCACTTCAAGGACGGCGACGAGCTTACCTACTGTCCTATGCTTACCGAAAAGGGCTGTGCGCTTGGCGACAACAAGCCTTTTGATTGCCGTGTGTGGCCTTTCAGAGTCAACCGCATAAGCGAAAATCTTCTCGGCATAACCGTTTCTCCCGTATGTGAAACGGTGTCTGCTCTGCCGGTTTCCAAGCTGTCAACGTTCATAAACAAGAGATATAATGAACAAGGCTCGCTTGCAGATATAATGCTGGATTATGCCAAAAAGCATCCGTATATCATAAAGCCGTACATTGACGGCTACCCTGTGCTGAAAATCGTGAAGGAATAAGCAAGCGGCGGATTGTTTAGATCCGCCGCTTATTATTATATAGACTTACCTGTTTTTGTTACGGGACGCTTAACATATCTGTGTCTGATAACACGATAGCGTTTCTTGAGCTTACGTTTTTTGTTCTTCTTCTTGTAAACCTCCATTGCCTCTTTATACACATCGAGTAAATCGTTAGCAAGGCGTATAGCGCCGGATGTCTTTATTGACTCCCTTGTACGCTTGCCAAACTCGGCAAGCTCGTCCTTAGGCATATCACGGAGTTTTTTCAGAAGCTCGTACATACTGTCGGCATCGGTAAAGTTATAGCCGTTGATACCGTCCTTTACCTGTCCGACATTGAGGTCGTCCTTAAGGCTGAGAACGGGTAGGTGCATAGCCATACCCTCGAGCATGGAAATTGAGCAGGTATCGGAGAGTGACGCTGTGATATATGCGTCACAGCAGGCGTAATATACGGGTAAATCGGGGTGTTCTACCCTGCCCGCAAATTTCACCATATCGGATATACCGAGTTCATCGGCTTCCTTGCAATGCTGTTCGTGCAAAGGTCCGTCACCGAGTATGAACAGCTTTATCTTATCTTCGGGTCTGACATTTTTAGCCCAGTATTCAAGAAGAAGCGTTATGTTCTTTTCCTTGCCGAGTCTGCCGCAGAAGCAGAATACCATATCGTCATCGGCAAATCCGAACTTTCTTCTCATCCTGACAGCATCGTTTCTATCAACGTTTTCGGGCTTGAATACGTCAAGCTCCACTGAATTCGGTATAACGTGGACGGGCTTCTTTACGCCGCAGGCTTTGAAATATTCCGAAACCTTGGGCGATGGTCCTGTAATAGCCGAAGCTGTTGATGCGAGCATCTTTGCGTAAAGGTGGCTGGCGGAAGTTACAATCTTGCCGAAGCCTTTTGTTTTTGCTACATAATATACATAATCGTCATACATTGTATGGAGCGTATATACAAGCGGTACTTTGAGATTTCTTGCGATAAGTACACCGGAAATGCCTACTCCGAATTCGTTATGGATATGAATTATGTCGGGAGCAAAGCTCTTGATTTTATCAAGACGTTCCTTGCTTATAGGCGGCGCTATATCATAATTGTAGATTTTCTTGAGTTTTACGGCGGGACAGTACATTACATCGTCCGCAATAACGTGATTGTTTACTCTTGAATCGGCGGTAACCACCAGTACCGTATGTCCGAGTGCTTCAAGACCTTCCTTTAAAGTTTTAACGTGGGTGACTACACCGTTGATGCTCGGCAGGTATGTTTCTGTAAACAGAGCTATCCTCATTTGTATTCCCCTTTCATGATAACTATAGAATTGTTGGAAATTGTATCCTGTTTTTTAGGTATATTTCAATTAATATTTTACACTATTTCGGAATAAAAAACAAGATGGAAAAGCAGAAAATAATTTAATAAAATTTTCAAAAAGCACTTGACAAGCAGGAAAAATAAGTGTATAATATATCAAGGTTAATCACCGCACAACAGAATATGCCGCTGTGGTGGAATCGGCAGACACAAGGGACTTAAAATCCCTCGGTAGCAATACCG
>ERZ859980.1254-NODE-1254-length-10644-cov-1.867882_pt1 | contig 10644 bp, 17 predicted proteins | sample MGYA00509984_ERZ859980 | MGnify/ENA primary metagenome ERZ859980 (study PRJEB30046, sample SAMN00715173) | human gut metagenome | study: EMG produced TPA metagenomics assembly of the A metagenome-wide association study of gut microbiota in type 2... | reverse complement strand
TAGTCAGCATAAATCATATCCCCATACCAAATCTATCTTTGCCGATCGCTTGGTTTGGGTAAAACTTATAACCAGCATCAAACATCGCCTGCAACCATTTCATATCAGCCTCAGTACGGATCATTCCGTCTTTCGGTCCCCCATTAATATTCACTGTCCCATCACTATTGAAATAAGAACCGTTACCTTTGTATGGATTCATCATATAATATTCATTCATCTCGTGGCCTTCCACGATCAAGTTGGACGAACCGTTTGCTACCGTACCAACATTCTGATACCACACTTTTTTGCCGTTGGCATCCGTACGCCATTCGCGGACCACTCCCCTTTATATTTCGTCACTTTATTCTTATTATAAGTAAAGTTCTCATAAGTTTTGTCATAATAATCAGCTCTTATCACACGTCCCAATTTGTCATAACAATACCTTGTATATCTGCCTCCCGGGCGATTAATTTTTGTAACAAGACCAGAATAATCTCGTTCATATGTGTGGGTTAAAATCAAAAAAATTTACACGCTTTATTTTACCCTTTTGGGTTTCCTAAAAACACTCCGTCCAATACTTATATTTTTCACTTCTACAATTTATCTTCTGTAAATACTCCTTTTTTCTCTTTTCAAAAGTTCCTGTAGCAAAGCTCTTTTCCATTTCACTTGAAAAAAGGTTCATTAACTCCTTTCCTAAGCTATTATATAAAATTGGTGTTATATCCTTAAATACCTCCTCAATCTCTTGTCTTGTCACATGCCTTTCATAATATTGAACAATGTCCTGATTCCAAAAAAACGCGTCAGAAAACTGTGCATCAAAATCCCATATTTCACTCGTCCAAAATGGCCTTTCTTCATTTATTGCAAGCAAATTATCGCTTTCCTTAAAAAGCAAAACTGAAATATACTTAAAGAATGAATATTTTATCGCTAAAGATCCTCCATAAATTTTATCAAATAACTTTACAATATTATTTCTATCAAATGCAATTGTTGTGTTAAACAAAGAAATGTCACCGAGTATTGTTTTATTTCCCATTTCCATCCGTTTCACTGTCTGTTCAACATAATATTCCATTACATATGGATATTTTTCTCCTACAGAATTTTTAAAATTTTGTTGATTAAAAAAAATCATAGAATTAAACTGACTATAAATATCTTCTGCCATTTTATTCTGATGCATGATTGCCTCTTCAATTATTCTCAAATAAAATGGCAATAAATATTCCATTAATTCCGGCTGAATATCTGATGAAAATCTACAATCATCCGCAAAATTTTGTAGAATTAAGTATTTTTCCGTAAATACCCCATCTATTTTTTCATTTGTAATAAAGCTTTTCAACACATCTTTATCTGTTTCATAAAGATTCATTTTTACCTCTGGTTTCTTAACTTTTATTGACATATTTTCGGCACCTTTGCATCTGTCGATTTTGGAGGTTGCAGTTCTGATACTTTATTAATATTGGGATACTTATTATTAACAACATCTGACATTCCCCTACTTCTTGCCTCATTTAACGCTTTTCTCAAATTATCAAGTTCTGCTCGTATCTGTTCATCATGTGTATACCATCCTTTACTTGGCGATCTCATTTTTCCCAGTATTTGTTCTCTTATTCGATGCACAACTCCATGCGTTCCACCTGTTCATAACCAAGAGGACAACTTAACTCCTTTACAGAATTCTACCCCTTTAACTGGTAATTTATTTTCTTACCTATACTTCTTTAAAATCAATTAACAAACCATTTCTCTTGCATATATCTACGAACAATTCACTTACAACAAAATTTGTAATACTTTCTTTATCTTTCGCAATAAAAAATTCCTCTTCAATATCTCTTCTAAACTTTATAAAATTTAACACTCTCTCACCATCACTTAATGTACGATATGTTGATGCTTCTTTATCTATTATAGGTATACGTAGTATGATTTTAGCGGCATACCATTCTAAACTAACGTCTTGACAAACTAATCTACAAGAAAAAAACTTCATTTCTTCTCTCAATAAATTTCCAATTTTTTCAACAAATCGCTTAGAAAACAACAATGCAGATGGACAAAAAATATAATCTGTTTTCTCAATATTTTCCAGTGTATAACCAGTGCCCGCAACAAACTCCAATCTTCTTCTTTTTATTTTTTCTTCATTTCCTATGTCCAATCTAAAAAATGAAAAAATTTCATCATCATTTTTTTTAAATCCTGCCATACAATCAGGATGATTTAGAGTTGTATTTATTTTATATAATTTTAATGACATTTTATCACTCCTTTTTTTAACTTCGCTTTGTAACATTCTAATTTCTTTTTGAATTTTCCTCTTTCCCAATTGTTTTCTTTAGCAAGCCTGCTAATTTTATCCAATTCTTGACTAATATATTGATTGTACTCACTATGAACATTGTTCCATCCCACATGAAGAGAACTATTCGGATTTACTAAATCTATTCCCTGTGCCACAGGCAAGTAGGTCATATTGGTTGCACCATTAACATTCATTCCAGCTTCTTGAGGTATAAAATACTTATCCCAAACACTAACTGGAATAAGATGATGACGTTGCCATCCTTTTCTAGTAGTCATCCACGATGGCATCTGCCTAAACCAAATGGATCAAGCTCACACAATGTATCATAAACATATCCATACAGAGTTGGATTACCACCTGCCAATCCAATCGGGTCCTGCTGCGTATAACACCCATTCTCTGACGAATAATACCGGAAATGATTATAATATAATCCTATTTCTTCATCCTCATACTGTCCCTGAAAACGGAATGGAATTAAATTCTTTTCACCTAATGCTTCCTCCGTTTTTACACGCCCATAGATATCCAGATTTCTTTCCAAAACCTTCTTTCCCTCTTCATCATAGGCTTCCACTGGAGTTCCCAAATAGTCACTTATAATACTGTAATCCCATCCTTGGTGATTTTTCCTCTGGGAATAAAGTCATCCTGAAATACCCATGTAATCAGATTATCCGGTATATTTTCTCCCTGCCCTGCTTCTTTTTTTGCTTTTTCCTCCTCTCGTTTTTCCAGCTTCAAAATATAATCCGCTTTGAAAGCATTTCTTTGCTCACCTCTATTTGTTCACCATCTAATGAATCTAACAAAAAATTATATAGCCAATCATTTATGTTTGATTATTTTCCATTAAGTCAAAAAATGCTTTAATAGAATCACATACCCAAACTGGATTCTCCACATCATCACAATATATCATATATACATTTTCATCTCTTACATCCCAATAAAAATAATCACCACCTCATTTCTTGCCAATGGATATAGATGCTCATCTATAATTCCATCTTCTCTGTCATTTTTTACTATTTTTTCAAAACTACAGTTTCCATATTTTAATTCAACAATCTTGCTACCCCAAATTCTTCTTCATCAACTGTAAAAATACATAATCTAATCTTATCACCATTATGTTGTAAATAATATTCTTTAATCATTGTCGGAAAATTAATATTATACTTATTCTCAATTTCCAATACCTCACAACTTGAAATATGGGTGTTTTCACTTTTTTCTTTTACAAATCCGTACATCTATCTCCTTTTCTTGTTATTGTCGGTTCGTTAACACTATCATACTGTGCACAACCTCCCGAATGTGGTTTCGATGCATTATGTGCTTCTGCTCGTGTCAAGTAAGAAACAAAAAAAAATTAATTTTTTTTATCAATGGGGAACCTTTAGCAAGATTCCCCATGTTACTTCTTTATAATTTTGTTTTCTCGCTATTACTACTGATTATACCATCATCCAGCCTGAAAGTCATCAAAGTTCCATCTGATTTCAATATGCTCATTATCATACACCAACACATAATCAATGAGATATCTGATTACTTCTTCATCAAACTCATCCAACTTACTAAGCTTTGTTAGCTGTTCCTGCTTTGCATCAAGAAAGAGATCCTTTTGCATATCAAGTGTTTCCTGCTTCTCTGTAATCAGACTTTCTATCTCTGCGATTTTCTGCTTAACTTCTGCAGTCTTTTTTGCCATCTGATCACGAGTGATATTTGTTTTTGTATAATCATCGTATATCTCAAACTTTAGCTTTGCATAGTGTGCCTTTGACTTTTTAAGTGATTCGATTTCCCTTTCAAGATTATCTGGACAATTACCGCCATCAGTTTTCAACTCAAATTCCTGCAACTGAGCCAATGCCATATTTCTAGCAATGTCTAGAAGTGTCGCCTCAAGTTCTTCACCTCTAATACGTGACACATGACCGTTGTGGCATCTGTATGAGGATTTATTTCCGTATTTATAAAGTCCCTTACCACATATTCCACAGCGAATATACGATTTACGCCACTTTCCATTTGGTTTTCTCTTCGTCACTTCTCGTCTTGCTATCATCTTGTGAGCAAGCTTGAAGTCTTCCACAGAAACTAATGGTTCATGACAGTTTTCAACAATTATCCAGTCCTCTTTATCTCTCTGCACAACCTGATGACCGGTATCAATATTATCAGCCGTCTTGTTATTGATTACAGAACCAATATAGACTTCATTATATAAAATCTCCATTACTGTACTGGCACTCCACATGTGCTCACCAATATCCCTTTCATAACATCTCTTAACTCCAATCTTTTGGTAATACTCAAATATGCTATCATATCCATTATTATTCAGATAATTTGCAATCTCGGTGTATTTCATGCCTTTAATAGCCAGTTCAAATATCAGCTGGACAACAGGTGCTGTTACTGGGTCAGGCACTAACATATGCTTATCATCTTCACTTTTCTGGTATCCAAAAGGAGCAAATGCAGCAATGTACTTTCCCTGCTTAGCCAACACTGCCTTAGCGGCTCTTACCTTTTTTGATGCATCCTTACAATACAATGCATTCACAAGATTTTTCAGTGCAACACTCATACCTCGGTTGAACCAAAGCTGTTAGCAGAATCGTAATTATCATTCACGCTGATATATCTTACCTGAAGAACCGGAAATATACATTCCATATAGTTACCAACTTCAAGATAATCTCGTCCGAGTCTGCTGTAGTCCTTCGTCACAATAACCTGAATCTTACCAGCCTTTACCAGATCCATCATTTTTACAAAATTAGGTCTGCTAAAGTCTGCTCCGGAATATCCATCATCTGAAAATTCCATTATGTTGCAGTCCTTTAGTTCAGGCAGTTTCTGGATATGATCAAGCATTAACTTTCGCTGATGGGAAATACTGTTACTTTCCTCATGAGCAGCCAAGTTGTCATCTTCATCTGATAATCTCATATAGAGAGCTATCGTCTTATCCATTGCTGCTCACCTCTCTTTCTTCTGCCACTTTAAGCAACTCCTTTAGGAAATCATCATACAAGAGCTTAACTTCTATATTGCCATCATAAAAAACAATTTCCGATACAAAAGCATCCACAAGCTCCTTTGTAAGTTTTCTTTTAGCCATATATTTATTGACAGTTTCTTCCCATCCTTCATCAATATGAAATTCTTTTTCATACAGACTTCTTCGATGAAGCAATTCAGTAATCTGCGCTTCAATCTCATTTACTCTGCTTTCATATTCTCTCTGATACTGGCACAGTTCTTCCGCAGTGATTAACTGTTCCCTATAATCTTCATACAAACCACTTTTGTTAGCGGTAATTCTTCTTACATCATTTTGAAGTTTTGCTATCTGCTTGGTATAAATATCATATTGAAGAACATTCTCTTTTCTGCTGTTCATCTTCTGAACAAACTTTGTTTTCTCAACACACAAACTCATATGCTGACGGATAACAGAAAAAACACTATCCATAACCTCAGAATAATCATAAGAGTACTTATTTTCACATAGCCTAGCTAATTTTCTACGGTTCTTACACTTATAATAGAACTTTTCTGAATAAGTGTGATGCCTGCCAATCAATACACTGCCTCCACAACAGGCGCATTTTGTTTTATATACCAGAATATTATCCGGCTTATTTGGAACATCAGCTTTAGGTTTTGATGCTTCTAAATGCTTCTTTTTGATATGCTCCATTCTCTCCCTTGTTTTGTAGAAAGTGTCCTTATCAATTATTGGTTCATGAACATTTTCTATTCGCTGCCATGTTGATGCATCTGTTTTAACATTCTTTCTCCCGGTATCAAGAGCCTTCCTTTGCTTTCCATGAACAATATTTCCAATGTAATATTCCCCTTGGAGTATCTCTTTTACTGCGAATAGTGCCATTCTCTTGCTTTTTCAGCAAGTTCAATCTTTCCTGACTTATAGAATCTGTATTTCGGAGGTGAAAGAATTCCTCGTTTTGCAAAGTCTTTGCAATACCAGCATATCCCTTCCCATCCAAAAATATATTAAAAATTCTAACTACATTGTCAGATACCTCTTCATCAATCAAAAGCTTTCTTGAACCATCTGTAGCCCTGTAATATCCATATGGTGGCGTTCCCTCGCTGAAGCCGCCCTGTGCCCAAATACTATGCTTTCCGGTCTCTACTTTCTTTGAAAGGTCTTTGGAATAATATTCGTTCACAATATTCTTAAGCGGTACGGATAAATCAGTTCCCGGTCTTGCAGTATCAAAATCATCTGTGATAGCAATATATCTCACATCAAGAAAAGGAAATACCCTCTCAATGTAGTTGCCTGCTTCCACATAATTTCTCCCAAGTCTGCTAAGGTCACGGGTAATAACAGTATTAATCCTGCCAGCCCTTATATCCTGAATCATCCGGTCAAATTCTGGTCTTTCAAAAGTAGTTCCTGTCACCGATATATCGGCATAGACCTCAACCTCTACCATATCATCCTGCGAATTAATAAATTCCCTGATATATGCTATCTGTGTGTCTACAGTATCTCTTTCCTTATTCGCCTCTGATTCGAATGAAAGTCTCGCATAGATTCCAACCTGATATGGTTTTGCCTCCTTATCCATGCTTAAAACTGCTTTTGCCGTCAGATTGTCAGTCGGCTCTGCAACTGCAACCGGCATATTTTTTCTGCTCTTTCTTGCCATACTACACAGCCTCCTTTAATCTGATATTCAGTTTTCCTGTACTGTCCACCTCAACCGAATGCCCCTGACTTGCAATAACATTAAGACATTCTTTGTAGCAGTCATCAAAGTCAAACACTACTTCAATGTGATTCTTATCAAATACCTTTATTTCACGGATAAGAGATACAACCACTTCCCTTGTAAGCTTCTCGATATTTTTATGTTCCGTAAAATAATCAAGCCATACAAAGCCTTTGCTCTTACGATTCAGCACATCTTCCATTTCCAATTCAATCTGGTGAATGGCAATCTCGGCACTCTTTTTCCTCTGCTCATATGCTGTATGAAGCTCTTTGTAATCTTCCTTTGAGATAATGCCATCCTTCATATCCTCATAAAGCATTCCTCTGAGGTCTGCACATCTGTCTACCTCTGCCTGTTTCTTTTCACGCCTTTCCTCAAGCTTTTTCATATCAAGCTGCTGAAACGGCACGTTGCCGATAAAAGAAAGAATTCTTTTAAGGTCAATCATGTTATCAATGTGTGTCTGTAAAAGCTCTAGCACCACTTCTTCCAACTTATCCGTGGAAATTCTGTGGGAACTGCACTGCTTTGAATCCTTATGGGTTGCACACAGATAATAGGCATAAGTTTTGCCACCCACTTTTGAAGTTTTTCTTACCATGGGAATCCCACAGCCGCCACAGGTAACTACCCCTGACAGCGGATAAACTTCCTCTCTGTCCGGTGATGTTCTTGTATCCATTGCAAGCAATCTCTGTACTACTTCAAAATCCCTGTCCGTGATAACCGGCTCATGGTTCTTTTCAATCCTTATCCATTCGCATTTTTCTTTGATTATGGTCTTTTTGACCTTGTGATTCGGTGTTGTCTGTTTTCCCTGTACGAGATTACCTATATAAACCTCATTTGTAAGGATTCTCCTTACCATGACTGAAGTCCACTCCGACTTTTCTTTTGTCTTAAAGCATGTCTGATAATTGCTTCCTGTGCTTGCTTTATACTCAGCCGGTGGAAGTATTCCTGATGAATTAAGTTCACATGCAATTGCATCCTGACTTTTTCCATGCAACTTCATTCTGAAAATATCTTTCACAACATTTGCTGCATATACATCAATTTCCAGTTTGTGCTTATCTTTATCATTCTTTTTGTATCCATATGGCACAAATGCCGTGATTACATCTCCCTGCTTTCTCTTAATTTCAAGATGTGAACGTATCTTAATTGAAATATCACGACAGTAAGCATCATTAATAAGATTTTTGAATGGAATAATAATCTCATCTGACTGCGACTTTGCCTCTCCGGAATCAATACCATCATTGATTGCAATAAATCTTACTCCCATAGCAGGGAATAATCGCTCAATATACATACCTGAATCTATATATTCTCTTCCGAATCTGCTCAGATCCTTAGTGACAACGCAATCAATTTTGCCTTTCTTAATATCTTCAAGCATCATCTGGAATGCCGGTCGCTCAAAATTAGAGCCGCTGAAACCATCATCAACATACTCCTGCACAACCTCAATATCATTTTTGTTTTCGAGAAAATCTCTAATCAGTGATTTCTGATTTGCGATACTGTTACTCTCAGTTTTTTCATGTGAAGCAACAGCGCCATCTTCCTTCGATAAACGAACATAGATGGCTGCATGATAGATCTTTTTGATCTGACTTATCTGACTCATATGCACATCCTCCTATTGTTGTTTAAGTTAGAAGATAACTTTTCAATAAGGTGATATGCACTAATTTAGAATTTTTATACCAAAAACATCATAGCACATATCACTTTGAAATTCCACCACAAATTTTCAGACATTCAAAAGCAGATTTTCAAATGCCTGTTCCATCGACAGTCCATTATTCGCAAAGCTTACCTTAATCATCATACTTCCACGACGCAGCATATATGGATTTCCCACCTGTTTTAAGAACTGTGCCTGCCTCTTACTCTGTGGCTGATTTTTATCTATTTTAATTTTTCTAATATCAGTCAGATCTTCTATTTTTACATTGTTAAAATCCACATCTAATAGTGCTCTGTATTCTTCTGCTGTCATAAAATCTATCCCCCTTTCAGTAAAAATGCCACCCATAGAATACAGGTGGCTATGTAACCCGGAGCAAATGCCCCGGTAATATTTAATTGTACTTTTCATATGCCCCAATCTGGATTTTTACACATTCAGTAATCTTATCAAGTAGTTCCGTATCTGAAATTGAAGCAACTACCCTCTCAATATGGACATTTACATCAATGGATACAATCTGCTCACATAATGCCATACTGTCAAATACCTCAAAATCTGTGTCAGTAACCTTTACCTTTGCAGCCGGTATTGGACAGTGGGTTGGCAGATATTTCTTTTTCCATGTTTTTGTGGACATGGCTACTGCTGTGACAACCGGTGAATACTGATTTGCTTTGTTATTTGAGATAATAATATAAGGTCTTGTATACTTCTGAATGCTCCCTTTACTTACTGACTCCAGATTTGCAATAACAATGTCGCCCCTGTTCAGTTTCATCTATGTCATTCCTCCTGTTCCCTGATATATTCTTCTGCCTCATCCTCTGTCGGACAGGCAACAATCCGTTTCCCATATTCATCAATCACTACTGTTTCGCCCGGAAATATAATCAGTTTTAATTTTCTATTTTCTTCTGTCATATCATTCATAAGAAATGAGAGCAGGTTCATAGCCCCTGCTCTCTGCATTAATACTGATTCCATGTTCCGCTGCAAGTGTCATTACAGCTTTAATCTCATTAAGTTCCATTGAAATGTCTACCACATCTCTTACCAGCACACAGATAATGACATCTCTTTCAATATAATATCTTAATCGTTCAACCGCTTTTTTATCTGTATTAAAAATTGTCTCAACAACTTTCATGCCGGACTTTTTTGCATATGCCTCGATACGGTCAGCTGTATCATTTGCATTATTCCTTACAAATATCAGACATTGCTTTTTTTCTCTGGAATCCTGCATATTGCCTCCTATCTGCCGTCCCTGATGTTATGATAGAACTTTGATACCGTATCAAGCACCAGCCCTCTTATATCACTTTCCTGAACAGGCTCTTTGTACATCATCTCATAACACTCTTCAAGTTCTCCATTAATATCCTCCACATAGATATCATATTCGCTGAGTTTTCCAAGTGTATCAATAACGGTCTCATCTGTTGCACCAATCATATCCTTTGAAAGTGTTATGATTGTATTAACATCTTCCTCCATATTTAAACCGATAAAGGCATATTTCATCGGAAATGAAACTCCTTCTGTAGAAGCAGGCTCTGAAAGCATAGCTACAATTTCATAGCCATTATCCTGACAATACTTTTCAAGCAACTTCGGCACAAAATGATCTGTAGCCTCTAATCCTGTTTTTGCATAATATATAATTGCTCTTTCCATCTTAAAATCTCCTTATAAATAATATTGATTTGATACTGTGCGCACTTTATCTCCTCACATAAGCTGACTTATCTGTACTCTCCACACCATCACACCTAAACATTTCTTTTCTGTCGGTGACCATAAATCAGTTTGTGTGGGAAGATAAAATACTATCTTCCCGGTTTCTTAACCATCCC
>ERZ859980.1251-NODE-1251-length-10654-cov-1.876309_pt1 | contig 10654 bp, 14 predicted proteins | sample MGYA00509984_ERZ859980 | MGnify/ENA primary metagenome ERZ859980 (study PRJEB30046, sample SAMN00715173) | human gut metagenome | study: EMG produced TPA metagenomics assembly of the A metagenome-wide association study of gut microbiota in type 2... | reverse complement strand
TTATCAACGATAGAGGTTTTTCGACAGTCTGAGTTTCCTCAGACTGTTCTGTAATTTATATCACGTTTTTTCTTAGCAGCAGCATTTCGGCATTTTCAAGCGAAATCGGATCGTTTTCATCGCCGGAAATAATTCTTGCTATTTCTCTCTTTCTGCCTTCAAAATCCAGCTTTGTAATGCCCGTATAGGTGCGTTTTTCATCGCTGGTCTTTTTTATAAGAAGCTGTGTATCCGCCATTGCCGCAATCTGTGCAAGATGCGTTACACAAAGTATCTGCCTGTTTTCCGCCGCCTCGTGCAGTTTTAATCCAACCTTGGCGGCGGCTCTGCCGCTTATACCCGTATCAATTTCATCAAAAATCATCGTATGCAGTTTGTCGGTTTCTGCAAGCACGTTCTTGACGGCAAGCATTATTCTGACAGCTCACCGCCCGAAGCAATCTTGCTCATAGGCTTCAAATCTTCGCCCTTATTGACTGAGATAAGCATTTCCACCTTATCCATTCCGCTGAGTGTGACTTTATCCTGCGATATATCAAACACAAGTCTTATATCCGGCATATCAAGAAACGTAAGCTCCGCAGAAATCCGCTCTGCAAGTTCGTCTGCCGCTTTTTTTCTTCTGCTTGTAAGTTCTGTGGCAAGACGCTTTACTTTTTCGCCTGCTTCTTTTTTCTTTTCTGTAAGTTCTTCTATTATATCGTCGCCGTTATCTATTTCATAAAGTTCGTTGCGCCATTTCTCCGAATTTTCAAGTATCTGTGCAAGGTCTGTGCCGTATTTTCTTTGCAGACGCAAAATAACGCTGAGCCTTTCTTCAAGAACACCGAGCATTCCTGCGGTATCCTCGTCTTCATCGGGAATTCTCTGCACTATTTCTTCTCTTATATCCTCAAGCTCTACCAGCATATCGGATATACGCTCTGCCAGTTTATCAAGCTCGGGGATAGTATCGCTGAGCGATGAAACGCTGTTTTTGCAGTGTTCGAGCATAGAATATGCTCCGTCAGTATCATCATCTCCCGATATTGCCGTCTGAGCATTATACAGATTCTCGCTTATGTATTCGGCATTGCGAAGTTCCTCGATCTTTTGCTTTACGGTTTCTTCTTCATCTGCGGAAAAATTATACCTGTCAAGCTCCTCAAGACGTTCTCTCAGAAGCTCCGCCTTTTCAAGCGATTCGGTTTTCTTACGGCTGACTTCTTTAATTTTCCTTGATAAAGCCGAAAACTCCTTGAAAGCTGTCGCATATTCCGACAGCAACCTACTGTTTTTGCCGTAGCTGTCGAGTATCTCACGCTGATTATCCCCATCCATAAGCAGACGGTTATCGTGCTGTCCGTGAATATCAATAAGCTCGGACGCTATATCACGAAGTATTGCCACTGTTGTTGCTCTGCCGTTTATTCTTGCTGTGCTTTTACCGTCCGCATGAATATCACGCTGCAACAAAAGCTCGTCATCGACAGCAAAACCGTTATCGCTGAGTTTAGCTTTGACGCTTTCTGGTAAATCGTCAAAAAGGCCGGTCACAACAGCCTTTTCTGTGCCTGCTCTTACAATGTCCTTGCTTACCCTTCCTCCGAGTATTGCATTTATACCGCCGATAAGTATACTCTTGCCTGCACCCGTTTCACCCGTAAACACATTCAGCTTATCGTCAAAGGCTATCGACGCCTTTTCAATCACAGCAAGATTTTCAATAGATAATTCTCTGAGCAAAACGCCGACCTCCTTATCTTAAAGCAGTTCCTTCAGGTGACGTGTCAGCATTCTTGCATCACCCTCCGTTCTTGTCAGTACAAATATCGTATCATCGCCTGCGATAGTTCCGACAACATAGGAAAGATTCATCATATCAAGACCTGCACAAGCGGCGTTTGCAAGACCGCTGTGGCATTTTATTGAAACTATATTCATTGCGTAATCTATATTGACAACCGCTTCCGAAATAATATTATGAAACTTGACCGTGTGTACCTTTTCCGCTTTTGCATAACAGTTGACACCATTTGAAGAAACCGTTTTTTCAATATTGAGTTCGTTTATATCACGGGAAACGGTCGCCTGAGTCACATCATAGCCCTTTTGCTTCAACAGATTAAGCAACATTTCCTGCGTTTCCACTTCGTTTGAAGATATGATTCTGAGAATTTCTGCCTGTCTTTTCTTTTTCACAATATCACCCCTTGTAAGATTTTATTTGAGCGGTCTCATCAGCTTGTTGTGTACCGCTTTATAGAAACTGCTGCCGTTTATATCAATAATAGAAAGCTGCTGCTCTGAGCGTCTTATCTTTATTATTTCGCCCTCTTTGAAATCCATATCGTCATTACCGTCAATACTGAGCGAAACGCCGCTGTCTTCATATGCGGAAAAACGCACAGTTATTTCCGAATCTGCTGAAAATATCATAGGTCTGCCGAAGAGCGAATGAGCACACAACGGAGTAAATTCAATGCACTGTGCATCAGGGGATATAATAGGCCCTCCTGCAGATAAAGAATATGCCGTAGAGCCTGCCGGCGTACTGAAGATAATTCCGTCGGCTCTGATTTTTGTCACCTCATATTCTTCTACCGAAACAATAAATTCAGGCAGTTTTGAATAACGGCATTTGCTGAACACGACATCATTTATGGCGCTGTAATTGCCTTTGCCCTCATATTCAATATCGAGCATCATTCTTCTGCTCACTGTATATTCGCCTGTTCTAAGACGTTCCAGCGTATCAAGCTCGCCGCTCTCTATAGAAGTCATGAAGCCCAGCCTGCCCGTATTTATTCCAAGCAGGAGCTTATTGCAGGCGGCGGCTTTCTGTCCCCACTTGAGAATAGTTCCGTCACCGCCTATAGTCATAAACATATCGCAGTCGGTTATAAGGCTGTCTGTTTCAGCGTATACGGCGTTATCCACCTTTATGACATTTTCGTACTGCTTTTCTATCATGGGCAGAAAGCCTATTTCATTCAGCTTAGCGCACGCATCTGCCGCCGCTTTCCTGCTCCGTTCTTTAGCGAGATTGGCACATATCATTACCTTCATGATATTTCACCTGCCTTTGTAAGTTATATGTTATAAACGTCTGAGATATATAAGATACTCGGTATTGCCGTCACCGCCGGTTATGGGCGAGGATATGACCTCTCCACGTTCAAACCCAAGAGTTGAGGCAAACTCCGATATATCATCGCATACTTTTTTATGTACTTTGGAATCTCTTACTATTCCGTGTTTGCTGAGATGGCTTTTTCCTGCTTCAAACTGCGGCTTGATAAGCGCTACGCACTCTCCGCCTTCTTTAAGCAGTGCATAAGCCGACGGAAGAACGAGCTTCAACGATATAAACGAAACGTCGATACCGATAAAATCCACCGCAGGTAAAGAACCTACGCAGTTTCTTATATCGGTCTTTTCCATAGAAACTACTCTGGGATCGTTTCTCAGCTTTTCATCAAGCTGATCTGTTCCGACATCGACAGAATAGACTTTTACCGCACCGTTTTGAAGCATACAATCGGTAAAACCGCCTGTTGACGCTCCTATATCTATACACACCGAACCGTCAAGATGAAGTCTGTAGTGGGATAATGCCTTTTCAAGCTTCAATCCGCCTCTGCCGACATATTTCGGCATCTCTCCGATTATTCTGATATTATCGTTCTCATCAACCGCAAACGATGCTTTTGTGCATATCCTGCCGTTTACCTCAACGCTTCCCTGCTTTATGAGCGATGCGGCAAGGCTGCGGCTTTTTACTGTGTTGTTTTCGGAAAGATAAACATCCAGTCGTTTCTGCATCTTATTCTCCTGTAATTTTACTCATTCCGTCTGCGTCGAGCATTGCGTTATGCAACTGTGTCGCAACATCGGCATGACGGACAAATCCGTCAACCGCCGTTATGGTAAACCTGCCTTTAAATCCGGCAAGAGCCAGAGCGGTACACAGCTTCTGAGCGATTCCACCCTCTCTTTCGCCTTCCTCAAAGGCATATATTTCATCATAAGCAAGACAAATATCAATTATTTCATCGGCGATAGGGAAAATTTTTATTGCCTGTAAAACATCGACACCGTGAATGTTGTAAGCGTAGGCGGATATTCTGCCATATGTGAAAATCAGCTTTCTGCTTTTATTTAAAACGTGCCTGAAGTCGCTGTACGCCTTCGTGCCTGAACGGTATAGCTCGCACCCTCTTGGGTATCTTACGGCAACTACGCCTTTATCCTTGTAAAGAGCCTGTTCAAGACACTGCGAAAGCTCCGCCGTATCTGACGGCGAATACACGGTAACGCCGGGTACGGTCGTGAGCATCGCAACATCAAACAAGCCGTGATGCGTTTCTCCGTCCTCGCCGACAAAGCCTGCTCTGTCTATTCCAAGCACAATATGACGTTTCTCTATTGCACAATCGTGTATAAGCTGATCATACGACCGCTGAAGAAATGAAGAATACACTGCAAACACAGGCAGCTTACCCTGACTTGCAAGTCCTGCCGAAAAAGTCACTGCGTGCTGCTCCGCAATACCGACATCAAAGAAACGCTCCGGGAAAGCCTTGTAAAAATGCTGAAGCCCTGTTCCGTATTTCATAGCGGCTGTAACGGCATATATGCTGTTGTCTTTATCGGCAAATGAGAGCAGAGCTTTTCCGAAAGCGTCTGTAAAGCACTCACCTTTGCAATTGTTATCATCATCTTTTTTAGGCGGCAGACCGTGATATTCTCCCGAATTATCCTCTGCGGGAGCATAGCCTTTACCTTTTTTTGTATAAATGTGAACAAGGCACGGACGCTGCATCATTTTTGCAACCATAAGTGCCTCTGTCAGCTCATCAAGATTATGACCGTCTATCGGTCCCAAATATTTAAAGCCTAAATCTTCAAACAGATTTGAATGATAAATCGCATATTTCAGCAGCTGCTTAGTGCCTTTTACCGCTTTTCCGATGCCTTTTCCTATTATCGGCGTTTTATCAAGAACATTCTTTACGGAATTCTTTGTGCTGTAATATTTTCTTGTAGAACGTATCTGTGCCAGATACAAAGCGAGCGCACCGGTATTTTTGGAGATCGACATCTCGTTATCATTCAGCACCACTATCAGATTACAACGGCTTTTTCCGGCATTGTTAAGACCTTCGTAAGCCTCTCCGCCGGTTAATGCGCCGTCGCCTATAACGGCAACAACACTGTGATCGTCGCCGTCTGACCTCATGGCCTCGGCAATACCGAGTGCCGCAGAAATAGAAATACTGCTGTGACCGCCGATAAAAGCGTCATGCTCGGATTCTTCCGCCTTCGGAAATCCGGAAATACCGCCCTCACAGCGCAGAGTATTCATTTTTCCTGCTCTGCCCGTAATTATCTTATGTGTATAGGACTGATGCCCTACATCAAAAACAAATTTATCCTTCGGAGAGTCAAACACGGTGTGCATTGCCACCGTAAGTTCAACTGTACCGAGGTTTGACGCAAGATGACCGCCGTTTACCGTTACCGTTTTCACAAGTAACTGTCTTATTTCCGAACACAGCTTTTTTCGTTGTTCGGGAGTAAGCGATTTCAAATACTCGGCGGACATATCGTTTTTCAGTATCAAATTGTATCTCCCGATATTATTTTATCAGCCGACCACCTGTATCGGCACAGCCATAGCTATAAGTATTCCGAGCAATGCGCCGCAGAGCACCTCAAGCGGCGTATGTCCGAGAAATTCCTTCAGTTCGTGTATTTCTTCAGGCTTCTTTTCCTCAATCTCGTCAACCTTATCGTCGAACTTGTCCATAAATTCCTCGTCAAGCTCGTTGACGACACGCCTCAGACGATTGATTTCCTTAGCCTGAAGTCCTGCAGATCGTCTTACACCCATAGCATCATACATTACCACCATGGCAAGTATCATAGCAAGTGCAAACTCCGGCGAGCATATTCCGCAGACTCTGCAAGTGGTTATTGCTGTCGCACATACAGTAGCCGAATGTGCTGACGGCATACCGCCCGCACCCGTAAGACGCTCCGCTTTAAAGTTCTTCGTCTTTATGAAATGTATCAACGTTTTTAAAATCTGTGCAGTACCCCAGCTGATAAGTGCAATCAGCAGGATAACATTGATCTGATCAGTTCTCATTTATGTCTGACCCTCCGGGGTTATATTCCACTGTCAATTTTTTCTGTTTAAAAGCAAATCGGTAAGCCGGCACAAAAACTCGTTGTTTTCAAATGCCGAAAGTGCCTTTTCAGCCCCTTCGGTATATTTTTTTGCAAGCTCCCTTGCTTTATCAAGTCCTAAAAGAGTAACGCTTGTAGTCTTTTCCTGCTGTGCATCACTGCCTATAGGCTTACCGAGTTCTTCCACTGTAGATGTAACGTCAAGAATATCGTCCACAATCTGAAAAGCAAGTCCGACATCGTGCGCATAGGCTCTTGCCGCCGATATTTTTTCCTCATCTGCGCCTGCCGCTATACATCCCATAACAGAAGCCGCAGTAAGAAGCTCGGAGGTCTTCATTTCGTACATTGACAGCAATCCGTCAAGCGTGTCGAATTTCCCGTCCGTGTCTATCGTCTGCCCCTCTATCATGCCGAGCGTCCTGTCATACAGTTCTTTTATCATCGCCGTCTTTTTTTCGACAGATAAGTCACTGTCACAGATATATTTACCTGCATAGGCGGATAATGCGTCACCTGCCAGCAGTGCCACAGCCTCGCCGTGTGCCTTATGACAGCTCGGTCTGCCTCTTCTCATATCATCATCGTCCATACAAGGAAGATCGTCGTGAATAAGCGAGAATGTATGGATCATCTCAACGGCAACAGCAGCAGGCACGGCATCGTTTATATCTCCGCCGCACACTCTGCACATTTCAAAAGCAAGCACGGGTCTTATGCGTTTTCCGCCTGCCTCAAGGCTGTATGATGCCGCATCGTAAAGGGCCTTGTATTTTGCACCGTTATCACAGAATGAATCACATACCGTTCTAAGCTGCTTCTCAAAAATTGCACGGTATTCCCTGAACACAGCGTCAAATCCGCCGTAGTTTGCAGGAAATGTGTACTTCTCTGCTGTCATTTTAAACCTCTTCCAGTTTCTGTACCGTCAGCTTTGCTTCATCAATATACTTACGGCAAAAAGCTATAAGCTCGACCGCTTCTTTATAACACTTCATCGAATTGTCAAGTGTTATATCCGGCTGTTCCATCTGCACTGAGATTTCATCAAGTCTTTTCATGGCCGTTTCAAAGCTCATCTAAAACACTCCTTATTATTTTCGTGTATTTCCTTTATCTGTGCTGTAGCCGTACCGTCCGCAAATAATATCTCAACGGTATCGTTTTGTTCGATGTCACCGATACTGTTTACGGCGCTGTTGTTTTTGGTTACTGCACTGTATCCGCGTTTCAACACGTTTATCGGGCTTAACGCCTCTATCTTGTCCGAATAATTGTCAAGCAACACGCTGTTTTTTGTAATAACTGCGTCGGTTGCCGTTCTGATTTTACCGCTTATAAGCACAAGCTCCCTTTCGGATCTTTCTATTCTTTGTCCGGGGCTGTAAGCTGAAATGTGCCTTTGTATACTGTCTATAAGCTGTTCGTAGCTGTCTGTCTTTGAATGGATAATATCGCTGAGCCTGTCATAGACAAGCTCGATATGCTCCGAAAGATCATCGCAGGTAACCGCAGTAGCTATCTCAGCCGCCGCAGACGGTGTTGGCGCTCTGAAATCCGCTACGAAATCGGAAATGGTAAAATCCGTTTCGTGTCCTACAGCGGAAATTGTCGGAATCTCGCTGTTGTACAGTGCCTTTGCATATCCGACATCGTTAAAGCACGACAAGTCCTCTGCCGAGCCTCCGCCCCTGCCGATAATGATAAGACCAGAACCGGTACTCTGAGCCAGAGCCAATGCTTTGATAAGGGTTGACGGTGCGTATGCTCCCTGTACCGTTACGGGAATAAAAACCACTTCCAGTATAGGTCTTCGTCTTGCAATGATATTCAGCATATCCTGAAGTGCCGCACCCTTTTCAGCGGTTATAAGGCAAACCTTTTTCGGCTGTTTCGGTATGGGACGCTTTTTATTGAAATATCCGCCTGCCTCAAGCTCACGCTTTGCCTGTTCATACGCAAGAGCAAGCTCACCCTGTCCCCTTTCAATCATACCAGTGATATAAATCTGATTAGCTCCGTCACGCTCATAAACATTCACGCTTCCGTGAACGATTACGCTCTGACCGCTGTACGGAGTGAAATCAAGACTGCGGGCATTACCTGCAAACATAACGCATTTTATTGAAGCCGTTTCGTCCTTCAGCGTGAAATACATATGTCCTGACGCTTTATGCAAGGTAAAATTCGAAATCTCGCCCGAAACATATAAATCGTTCAGAGCCTTATCGCCCTTTACTATCATCGAAAGCCGTCTTGTCACCTGAGAAACCGTTACGGTAAAAAAATCAGGCATCAGGCTGTTCCTTTGTCGGATTGTCCTTATAATATGAATTGAGAACGCCGTTTATAAAGCGTACATCTGTCTTGTCGGCATATTCCTTTGCAAATTCTATTGCCTCGTTTATGGCCACCTTATCGGGTACGGACGGGCAGTATTTCATTTCATACAGTGCTATTTTCATAATAGCAAGGTTTATGTACGAAATTCTGTCGAGCTTTCTCGAGGGTGAATAGCTTTCAATGATGCCGTTCAGCTCATCTTCATGCTCTGCAACGCCCTTCGCCAGCTTCACCGACTGGGAATTGTATTCCATCTCAAAGGACTCTTTGCAGTCCTCCAGTATCTCGTCAAGCGTTTCGGGGTTAAGTTTCATCTGAAAGAGTATGAGCAAAGCCGCTTCTCTCATTTCGTGACGTGTAAGTTTTCTTTCTGTCATTTAATCTGTTTCCTTTATTTAATCAGCTGATTTTGAAAGCATAATATCAGCAATTTTTACATTTACCTTAGATACGGATATGCCTGCCATATTCTGTATAGCGGACTTTACACTCTCCTGTACGGAGCGTGCTACATTCTCCGCCTTGAAGCCCTGTAACACAACAATGCTTACTGTAACCTCGACAGCATCGTTTTTCAGTACAGCCTTAACGGGCGACTGAGGCATAATTTTTCCCGTAAACTGAGCCATATTCTTATCGCAGATAACAAGATGCTCGCCCTCAGACGCAACGCCTCTTATTTCGGTAGCCGCAACCTCAGCGATTTTTACAAGCACATCATTTGAAATTCTCAGGCTTGCGCCTGTATTATTAACTTTTTTATTCATAGATTAACTGCCTTTCCCGCAAGCAAATATGCACTGCGTAACCGTAAATAACAGTATCCGTGCCAAAGGGCACACTTAACTACTATAATGCTATTGTATACATTATACACCAGACACGAGAAAAATACAAGTGCATAAGCTATATTTTATTCATCTCTTCAACGCACTTTACACTTCTTCTATAATCGAATTGTCGCCTGTCAGCAGACGTAAAGCAGTGACTGCCATAATCTCGTACAGGCTCTCGGCGCCGTTTCTCTTTACGGGTATTTCAAACGGCTGTATTTCATCGCCGTCAAGCGTGGTTACTGTTCTGCCGAATGAAACCGATATTTCCTCATCGGTAATGCTTGTATATGAAACCGTATCCATTATCAGATTTCCACACGTTATCACATTACACGTCAGATATGACAAAGTATTCATCTGTTCTTTGTTGAGAGCGTTTGCTATTATTACCGCCGTGTCGGGTATGAGTCTTGGAATAGCCGCAGTATTTTCACCCATTACAACAATACAATCATCCGTTACAAGCCCATGCAGCGAATCGGTACGCCACAAGTTTACAGCATTGCCCTCCCCCGACAGATACATTGAATTCATATTATAAAACCGTACCGAAAATGAACGTGAAAGTGTTTCCGCTATAAGCAGGGACAGTGATTCCTCACTGTCAATTACAATTATATCCGTCATAAATTCCTCCGTACTATATCAATATAATTTACAGTAAGGCGTATTATATGCAAAAAAATCCGCCCTGACAAAATACGTCAGAGCGGCCCCGGAATTCCGGAAAAATTCTCCTCTTAATTACTTTAAACGATAAAGATAATTGCTTATCTGCATTCAACGATGAACTTCATCGCAGTGCGTTCTTCACCGTCAATGCTGACAGTTGTGAAAGCGGGAATGCAAACAAGATCCACGCCGGATAAAGCCATATAGCTTCTGGATATTGCAATAGCTTTTACTGCCTGATTAGAAGCACCTGCGCCTACAGCCTGAACTTCAACTTCGCCGTTTTCACGAATAACTGCTGCTATAGCGCCTGCAACCGACTTTGGAACGGATTTTGCTGAAACTTTTACTACTTCCATTTTAAACCTCCCGGTAATTTATTCAGTATCTGATTCTCTTGATAGAGGTACAGATACCGCTTTTTTCATCAACAGATACGACAACGCCGCAAATAAAATAGTCGCCGTCTGCGTATTCATATCTCTGCGGATAGCCTGTCATCATATTGCTGATAATAATCTCTTTTTTGATTCCCAGTACGGAATCTGTTACACCTGTCATTCCGACATCGGTGATGTAACCTGTATGACCGCCAAGAATCTCTTCATCGGCTGCTGGACGTGAGTATG
>ERZ859980.1250-NODE-1250-length-10659-cov-1.854300_pt1 | contig 10659 bp, 9 predicted proteins | sample MGYA00509984_ERZ859980 | MGnify/ENA primary metagenome ERZ859980 (study PRJEB30046, sample SAMN00715173) | human gut metagenome | study: EMG produced TPA metagenomics assembly of the A metagenome-wide association study of gut microbiota in type 2... | reverse complement strand
AAAACAAATTCAAAAAGCTGACCGGACTTTTCCTTGCAGCAGTTATGACATTAGTCGCTCTGCCGATTCAGACGCTTGCGTCAGAATGGGGAGTTGGCAATAATGTCTATGCGGCTATGCTCGGCAACTACATCGGATCAGACGGCGGAACATACGGTGATAAGCGTAATTACACATACATCTATTACAAAGCCGACGGCGATGTTGCTACTGCTACAAGAGTAAAGAGCAATCACGCAAAGCTCGGTGTCAGCAAGAACGGCGTGACACAGCAGGCACTCTGCATCGAAGCAGGTGTGTCATACAGTACAGGAAGCTCCTATGTTGGCAAAGACACCAGTGATAGATATATGCAAAACTTGCGCCGGATATCAGCAAATCACTTAAATATGCGTTATTATGCGGTTTTAACAGCGATGTTAAAAAATCTCCTGTTGCCAACACAAACCTTGATGATTTTTCCTTTGCAACGCAGATAATTGTATGGGAAATTCAGCAGCAGTTAAGAACAGGCTATAACAAGGGCGATTTAAAAGCGAACAAGTGGGGTACTCCTGCTACTGTTTATTATGAACAGCTGAAAGGCAGACCTGCTGAAAAATGCTACGAATACATCTTAAACAAGATGAAGGCATATTCAATTGTGCCGAGCTTTACTAATGAAATGAAGTCTAAAGCTCCTACTTACACAATGGAATATAATTCTTCAACGAAGAAGTACAGTATTACACTGCCGGACAGTAACAAGAGCAATATGCCGGCAAGTGCATTCAATATTCCCGGTGTCACAGTAACAAAGAGCGGATATGACTACACTTTCAGCACAACAAGCAAGATAAGCGGTACTAAGGCTTGCACATATAAAGCTAACCGCACATATCATTGCTTTCAATTAATTCGACATAATTAGACATATTGTATAATAAAATGTATTCAATTATATTGACTTAGCATAAAAATAGTAGTATAATGTCAATTAATGAAACATATTTGGAGAATATGAGATGAAAACATCAGAACTGTTAGCTGCAAAAAGCAGCTTTGAAGACAACACAAAATGGTTGCCTTTCAATGTTCACGCAAGTGATACGGCCGGGATAATAAAGCGACTTTTCAATAAATGGATCGCTCAGAATGTCAGAAGGCGCTTGTGTGCTGCGATTGGCATTGAGAGTTCGGAGAACGCAGAAGAAATTGTGTGCAACTATTGTAAGTTCATTGCACTGGTGCATGACATAGGAAAATTAACTCCAGCGTTTCAACGAAAGCTGAAAGATAATATTCAGGGTCTTGCTGACAGACTGCTTGACGCGGGTATCGACCTTTCAGATCTGACACAGATATCAGAGTCACCGCATAACATAGCGGGACAGTATATTCTGAAAAAAGAATTTGAGGTTGCACCGCCAACCGCAGTCATTGTTGGCGCACATCACGGCGATTGCTCGGCGGATAGAGGGCAATGTTCATATGAGGCTAACTATTACGGACACGGCAAGGTTAACGTAAACGAATGGACACAGATAAGAGCGGAATGGATGGAATACGCTCTCAGCGTAACCGGATTTGAAGATGTCAAAAATCTGCCGAATCCCGATGTTGCGGCACAGATGCTGATTACCGGACTGCTCGTAATGAGTGACTGGATAGCGAGCAACACCGATTATTTTCCTTACATAGACATCGAAGAAAAACTCACCGATGAGCAGTGTGAGGAGCGTGTCAGAAGAGCGTGGAACAAGCTTTCGCTTACGGACAGCTGGTATGCCGATTTTATCGCTGATAGCGACAGCTTTTTTGAAGAGCGTTTCGGCTTCAAGTCGAATTCTGTACAGCGTGAATTTATGAATGTTGTAAGCCTTTGCAATAAACCCGGTATATACATACTTGAGCACCTATGGGAATAGGTAAAACTGAGGCGGCACTTGCGGCAACGGAGATACTTGCATCACGTTTCGGCTATGGCGGAATGTTTTTTGGACTGCCGACGCAGGCAACCGCTAACGGAATATTTGATCGTATTCATTCCTGGGCGAGTGGTACTGATGATATACATTCGCTCAGACTTGCACACGGTATGACGGATATGAATGACGAATACTGTGAGATATTCCACGGAAGAGCATCCACATTTCCGATGACGATAATGACAATGTAATGGTTCATACCTGGTTTGAAGGAAGAAAACAGGCGCTGTTGTCCGAATTTGTTGTTGCTACAGTTGACCAGTTTCTTATGGCATCGTTAAAGCAGAAACACGTTATGCTAAGGCACCTGGGACTTGCAGGTAAGACTGTTATTATAGATGAGTGCCATGCTTATGACCGATATATGTACGTTTATCTGGAAAATTCATTGCGCTGGATGGCGGCGTATAATGTGCCTGTGATAATTCTTTCTGCAACATTGCCGCCGGATAAGAGAGCGGAACTGATAAAATGGTATACCGGCAGTAAGAACAGTTTTGACAACAGCAGTACGGCATATCCTATACTGACGTGGAGCGACGGTGCGGAGGTAAAGCAGAAGGCTATACCTGTTGATATCCCCGATAAGTCGATTTTAGTCACAAGAAGAGAAGAAAATGACAGCAACGATATTGTAAACCTGCTTGAAGATAAACTGTCGGACGGTGGTTGTGCGGCTGTTATTGTGAATAGTGTTGCTTATTCTCAGGAACTTGCCGACACAATTGCGGTGAATATGCCTGATTATCGTGTTATATGTTTCCATAGCAGACTTATATCGACTGACAGAGCGGTAATTGAGCGTGAACTTTCAGAACTTGTCGGCAAGAAGTCGACCTGTGAGAAGAGGGACAAGCTGATAGTAGTCGGTACACAGGTGCTTGAACAGTCGCTTGATATAGACTTTGACTATATGATAACCGAACTTTGCCCTATGGATCTGTTGTTACAGCGTTCAGGCAGACTGCACAGACATAACCGCACACGTCCGGATAAATTATCTGAACCGGAGCTGTGCGTGTTGATCCCGGAAGATTTCAGCAAGAGTGTTTACTCCGGTTGGATACTGACACAAACTGAAAAATATCTGCCGGATAAACTTGTTATACCGGGATGTATTCCTGAGCTTGTCGGCGCTGTTTATTCCGAACCCGACAATGATGAACAACAGACCGCAGAGTATAGAGAATATAGTGATGAACAAAAAGAGAAAAAGCAAAGAGCCAAGAAATATTGCATACCGTCGCAAAAAATTAATCGCAGTGATTCAACGCTTAGCGATATGATCAACAGGCGAGAGCTGAACAATGATTCAGACGGGGAGGCGGCGGTGCGTGACGGGCAGGAAACCATAGAAGCGCTTGTGCTTGTGAAAACATCCGATACTGAGTATTCGCTGTTTTCACGGGACGCTGTGTTTGATATTACTTCTGTACCCGATAATGCACAGGCAAAGCTGATAGCAAAGCAAAGACTGAGATTGCCGGCATTTTTCAGCAAGTCTTATAATTTTGGTAAAACGATTGAGATACTGGCAAACTCTATGCCTCAGGCGTGGAGAAATGCAAAGTGGCTCAAAGGTGAGATATTGCTTTTGCTTGACGGAAATAACAAGATAAATCTGCTCGGCAGAACGTATAAATACAGCACGAAAGAGGTTTTGAAGAAATAAAGGAGGAAGAAAGCTGATATGGACAGAGAGTTCAATCTGATCGACGAACCGTGGATATGCGTCCGTGACAACGGGTGCGAGGTGAAAGAGATAAGCATAAGGCAGGTCTTTGAACACGCACAGGATTACACGGAGCTTGCAGGAGAAACAAAAACGCAGGATATGGCTGTGCTGAGATTTCTGCTTGCGATGATTTACACAGTATTCTCAAGGTATGACAAAAACGGTGATGAGGTTGATCCTGAGGATGATATTAATTATCTTACGGATAACTGGAATGAGGTATTTCGGAGCGGCAAATTTCCGATGAAGCCGTTTGAGAAGTATTTTGAAAAATGGTATGACCGTTTCTGGCTGTTTGATGAGGAGTATCCGTTTTATCAGTCTAACAAGGTAAACGGTAAAGGTAAGGCTACAAGTATAGCAAAAATGATCGGCTCGCTTTTTGAAAGTGCCAATAAGCCCAGACTTTTCTCTGACAGGAACAATGACGGAAGACTGCTTTCATATTCGGAAGCGGTTCGTTGGTTGTTACATATAATCTGTTTTGACGATACAGCGGCAAAACAACCAGTACCTAAGAAATCATGGGTTAGTATATTGGGGCTGATAGCGGTCAGAGGAAACAACCTGTTTGAAACGCTTATGCTGAATTACAACGCAGAAAGCGATTCTGAATATGACGTGTATGTAAGCACTCCATCATGGGAAAAGGATAACAACAACGCTGAGTTCAATACTCTGATACCTGTTCCCGATAATCAGGCGGCATTGCTTTCATTGATGTCAAGACGTGTGTATCTTTGCAGAGAAAACGGAAAGGTGAACGGTTATTATATTTCAGGCGGAGATTATTTTGAAGAAGTTGAAGTTTTCGGTGAGCAGATGACGCTCTGGAGGTCGTATAAAGAAAAAGGAAGCGACAGCATAAAATATAAACCTCAGCTTCATAAGCCTTCGACAAAGGCTTGGCAGGAATTCGGAAGTATCGCGGCGCTTGAAGGTGATGAAAATTCAAGCACTGCAAGAAAACCGGGCATTATAGCTCATATTGAATCGTACATAGACAAGGGCTATCTGGATAATTGCTTTTTACTTAATGTAACAACGGCGTCTGTAATTCATGATTTCAACGATAGTATGTGTTTTAAGATTGTTGATTCTATCAGTGATGAACTGTCGTTCCATTCAGATCTGCTGATGGAAGTCGGAGAAGTGTGGCGTTATCGCATAGAAAATGAGATAGGCAAATGTAAAAGTGCGGCTAATGCGGTAAATAAACTCAGTATCAATTTGCAGAAATCTGCAGGAGCAAGCGGTGACAAGCTTTCCGGAGAAGACGCAAAGACGCAGTTCTACAGTATGATAGACAAGCCTTTCAGAGATTGGCTGTCACAGCTTGATACAAGCTATGATATTGATGAATACACAGGTAAAATTGAAGATACTGTAAGGAAAATCGCAACAGTATTCGGAAATGACTGTGTTCATCAGATGAGCGCAAATACGATTTTCGGACGATATGATAAGGACGGCAAGGATAAAAACCTTGTGACTTCGGTAGAGGCTCTTAACATTTTTAATGCTACAATAAATAAAATTTTCAGAAAAGAAGGTGATAACAAATGAGTAAGAGTGATATGGTTTATCGTTATACCGCATCAAAAATCGAGTATCTGCACAGCATTGCAGACACAGGAAGAGGCAAAGGCTATCTTGCCGAACTTCGACACGGTATCGGTAAAAAGCCGGGAGAACTCCCGTCGCTTTGGTGGCTGATATTCGACAGAATCGATGAAGAACTTAAAGGTTCAAAGTGTGCGTCAAATGCAGAATGGGCAGTTTATACGGCTCTGACGTTGTACGCTTTGCATCAGCAGGGTAACGACAGGTTTATGTATGAAAAGGGCTATACTCTGGGAAGAGCGGCTTATCACATTGCAAACAGCAGTGATGATGAAGAACGTGTTGTAAACAGGCTTAACCTTGTTGTAACATCAACGACAAAAGAAGAGCTTGCTTACCAGCTCAAAAGCATAGTTCAACTGCTCAAAAGCAAGAGCATACCGCTTGATTACGCAAAGCTTGCCGAAGAGCTCTACAGACTCAACTACCCTGAGCAGGCGGCAGATATAAAACTGTCGTGGGGAAGAGATTTCTATTCCGAAAAGTATAAGACCGAAAAAGATAATTCAAAAGGAGAGTAAAGAAAATGAGTAACGAAAGATTATATGTTGATTTCCATGTAGTACAGACAGTTCCGCCTTCATGCGTAAACCGTGATGATACCGGCAGACCTAAAACTGCTTTTTACGGCGGGGCAAACAGAGCGAGAGTGTCAAGCCAGTCGTGGAAGCATGCAATGCGCCTTATGTTCAATGAACTTTTTACAAGTGAAGAACTCGGCTACAGAACAATGCACGCTGTTGATCTTATTGCAAATGAAATCAAAAAGCTTGACAGCAGTTTTGACGATGAAACAGCCGTTAAGGAAGCTATAAAGGCGATGAACTCGGCAGGTGTGAAAATAAACGAAAAGAAGGATAATAAAACAGGAGCGCTGTTCTTTATAAGTGCTGTGCAGGCTAATAATCTTGCACAACTTGTTATAAGCGGTGAAAAAGACGCCAAGCTCTATAAGCAGGCACTTAAAGAAACGCCTTCTGTTGATATTGCTTTATTCGGAAGAATGGTAGCGGACGATGCTGACCTGAATGTAGATGCGGCATCGCAGGTTGCTCACAGCATTTCAACTCATGCTGTTCAGAATGAGTATGACTACTTTACGGCGGTAGACGATTGCTCGCCTGAGGACAGTGCGGGTGCGGGACATCTCGGAACAACAGAGTTCAATTCTTCAACGCTTTACAGATATGCGACTGTGAATGTTGCACAGCTTAAGAAATCAATAGGTGTTTCTGTAGCAGAAGTCATAAAGGGATTTGCCGAAGCATTTATCTGCTCTATGCCTACCGGTAAGCAGAACTCATACGCAAACAGAACATATCCCGATATGGTTTATGTGACGATCAGAAAAGATCAGCCTGTAAACCTTGTAGGTGCATTTGAAAAGCCGGTATCAGCAATAACGGCTATGTTGAAGAGTCTGTGAAGAAATTACAGGAGTATGCAGGCAAGGTATACGACAACTTCAGCGGAAAGCCTGTAAAGAGCTTTATGATAGGTGCGGACGCTATATCCGACGCCGAAAGGGTAAATCTTGACGAGCTGCTTGAAAAGCTTTATAGCTACATAAAAGATGAGGTGGTATAATGCCTGTACTGCTGCTCAGACTTGCCGCTCCGTTGCAGTCATGGGGCGTTGAGTCGAAATTTGATACGCGCCGCACGCTCGGATATCCGACCAAGAGCGGCGTAATCGGACTTGTGGCATCGGCTATGGGAAGAGAGAGGACAGAACCTCTTGACGACCTTAATGAGCTTAAGATCGGTATCAGAGTAGAGAACGAGGGTCGGCAGATAAGGGATTACCATACTGCCAACGGTGAAAAAACAAAGAAATATATCACGCACCGCTTTTACCTTTCCGATGCGACTTTCCTTGTTGGGCTCGAACATAAAGATGCAGGGTTTATAGAAAAAATCGAAGACGCTCTGAAACATCCTGCGTTTCCGCTATTTTTAGGCAGGCGCTCATGCCCACCTACACCTCCGCTTGTATGGGGATTGCGTGACGGAAATCTTCTTGATGTGCTTAAATCAGAAAGTCCGTTGCTTGACAAACAGCAGAGAAAAAATGCCGACACAAGGCTCAGAATTATTACAGAAAGCGAAGACGGTCCTGCAATAATCAAGGATGTTCCTGTTTCATTTGATCCGACATTCAGACGTTTCGGACTGCGGAAAATAAAGGACTGCTATGTGGTGATCAATAAGTCGGACAGCGCAGAGGATATGGTTTCTGCAGAGCACGACCCTATGACTGAATTGAGGTGAAACAATGTACTTATCAAGAGTTTATCTGGATCTGTCAAACCGCAATACATTGAAGGCGGTCAATTCACGCAGTGTTCTGCACGGAGCTGTAGAAGCGGCGCTTACGGATGATCGTTCAAGAAAGCTCTGGCGCATCGACAGTCTTGGAGGAGAGCTTTATCTGATGATTCTCAGCAATCAGAAGCCCGACTTATCTGTTATAGCATTGCAGTTTGGTGATACCGGCAGAGCAGGAGAAACAAGAGAATATGACGGTCTGCTTGGCAGAATAAAAAAGGGTGATATATGGCAGTTCCGCCTTACCGCAAATCCGGTGAAAACGGATAATGTAAAACAGGGACAGGGTAAGAAAAGGGCAGTCACTATTGTTGACTTTCAAAAGCAGTGGCTGATGGACAGAGCAGAGAAGAACGGGTTCTGCCTTAGCGAAGATTCATTTGATGTGGTTCAGAACAAGTGGTGCAGATTTTTCAAAAAGGACAACAGAGTAGTAACTCTTCTGTCGGTGACGTTTGAAGGACTGCTTGAAGTGACGGATGAAGAACTGTTCAAAAATATGCTCATAAACGGAATAGGCAGAGGAAAAGCGTACGGTATGGGGCTTATGACTGTAATGCATCCGGGAAATAATACAAATGGCTGAAATACCCGGAATGATAAAACCCGATATCGTAGAACTGCCGCAGATTGCCGACAGAATTACATTTCTGTATCTGGAACATTGTAAAATAAACAGAAAAGACAGTGCAATTACCGTTATTGACGAGAACGGCGTTACGCATATACCATCGGGTACAATCTCTGTACTTATGTTAGGTCCCGGAACTGATGTTTCACACAGGGCTATGGAACTTATCGGCGACAGCGGAATAAGCATATGCTGGGTTGGTGAGCAGGGTGTCAGATATTATGCCGGCGGCAGACCGCTGACGCACAGTTCGAGGCTTATTGTAAAACAAGCGGAAATGGTCACAAACCAGCGCAAGCATCTTGATGTTGTCAGAAAGATGTATATGATGCGTTTTCCCGATGAGGATGTTTCGGGGCTTACTCTGCAACAGCTGAGAGGCCGTGAGGGCAGTCGTATAAGAAAAGTGTACAGACAGCAGTCTGAAAAATGGAATGTCGAATGGAACGGTCGTGTATACAATCACGAAGATTTCCAGTCATCCGATCCGGTCAATCAGGCTCTGTCGGCGGCTCACGCCTGCCTTTACGGGCTTGCTCACGCTGTTATATGTTCTATGGGGTGTTCGCCTGCACTGGGGTTTGTGCATATCGGTCACGAATGTTCGTTTGTATATGATATAGCCGATCTTTATAAAGCTGAAGTCACGATACCGATATCTTTTGAAGCGGCTGCATCGGTAAATGATGATATATCAAGATTTGTACGGCATAGGGTCCGTGACGAAATGGTGAAAGCTCATATGCTTGAGCGAATGGTACACGATATTAAATATCTGCTGATGCCTGAAGAAAATCCGGATGACGAAAAAGCCATGTATCTGTGGAATGATAAAAACGAACCTCTCGATTACGGTAAACAATACAGGTGACGATATGATGGTAGTAATTACACTGAGTTGTTGTCCGCCTAAACTGCGCGGAGATCTTTCCAGGTGGATGCAGGAAATAGACACAGGCGTGTATGTCGGAAATCTGAACGCAAGAGTTCGTGATAACGTATGGGATAGAGTGTGCTCAAACATTGGAAACGGTCACGCTTCAATGTCATACAGCTCAAATAACGAGCAGAAACTGGAATTCCGTATTCACAATACGCAATGGGAGCCGGTAGATTATGACGGCATAAAGCTTATAAAAAGACGTGTGACAAAAAGTGACGATGAAAACGTTATTCGTCCTAAGGCTATGACAAATCACATAAATCGTTTATCGGAGAAAAAACAGAAATCATCCGGTGTATCGGATACATATACGGTAATTGATATTGAAACAACGGGACTTAATCCCGATGATGAAATAATAGAACTCGGTGCAGTGACGGTTGAAAACGGATCAGTAGCGGAAACATATTCTGTGCTTGTCAAAACAGATAAAAAAATACCGGAGGCGGTTATCAGGCTTACAGGTATAACGGAGGAATTACTGGCAAGTGAAGGAACAGACAAAAGCAAAGCACTTAGTGAGTTTGCAATGCGATGCAACGGAAAACCTCTGGTCGGGCATAATATCGGTTTTGACCTGAATTTTATTAAATCTGCGTGTGCTGAAAACAAAATTGATTTTGTTCCGTCAAAAATTATTGATACAGTTAAAATATCAAGAAAACTACTTGATATTAATTCATATTCATTATCATCTATTGCGGATTATCTTGATTTGCATTATAATAAAGATAGGATTCATAGGGCGCTTGACGATTGTCTGCTTACACAAAGGATCTATGAAAAGTTAAAGGAAATCTAAGCGGTTGATTTTGCAAAACCGCTATTTTCCTTGATTTCTTTAGTCTTGTCCCCATACGCGTGGGGATGATCCTCAATCACCTTGCGAATTACGATAACGAGAACTCTTGTCCCCATACGCGTGGGGATGATCCTGTCATTTTTGCACCTCCTTTTTTGGTATTATTCTTGTCCCCATACGCGTGGGGATGATCCTTATATCATATTTGAACTATTCACCATTGACTTCTTGTCCCCATACGCGTGGGGATGATCCCGCCTGTTACCGTTAAGTCTGTCGCCTTTTCAACTTGTCCCCATACGCGTGGGGATGATCCTCAGCGACTTGCAGAGGTTGCGGGTTATATGGGCTTGTCCCCATACGCGTGGGGATGATCCTTTGATGGGTCATTTTTGTTAAACTTCATGTTGCTTGTCCCCATACGCGTGGGGATGATCCTTATCAGACTGGAGTGACGGCGAGTGACAGCCACTTGTCCCCATACGCGTGGGGATGATCCCTGTGCGTGTGTGTAGGTCACATTTTAATGATCCTTGTCCCCATACGCGTGGGGATGATCCTGGAGTTGAAGATTACACAGTGCCGTTTAGAATCTTGTCCCCATACGCGTGGGGATGATCCCACCATTCGC
>ERZ859980.1249-NODE-1249-length-10662-cov-1.893561_pt1 | contig 10662 bp, 5 predicted proteins | sample MGYA00509984_ERZ859980 | MGnify/ENA primary metagenome ERZ859980 (study PRJEB30046, sample SAMN00715173) | human gut metagenome | study: EMG produced TPA metagenomics assembly of the A metagenome-wide association study of gut microbiota in type 2... | reverse complement strand
AATGACTCATTGAACACAACTCTGGCACGTACCATCAATACTTCACTGAGTACTTGATTGTGTTGCTGTGTATCTTCATCCTCGGCGGTGATTCCATCCGCAGCTTCGCATTCGCTATGATTCTGGGTGTTGTATTCGGAACATTGTCTTCTTTGTTCGTAGCATCTCCTATCGCATATCTGTTAATGAAAAACAAGAAGAGCAGTGAGCTTGGTGAAGCCTCAAAATAAAGAAGCTTTCCTTTATAATTACTTTAAGGGGTTGTCCATTTTTGGGCAACCCCTTAATGTTTATTACAATTTAAAAGCCCCATTTACTTACCTCTTACAAGTAGAATCCAAACATATATATGAATATAAATGAAGGAATGAAAAGAAAAAAGGGAGAAATAATTCTTATCTACTGAGGCTTGTTCATATATTCCTTGGGAGACATGCCATATTTTTCTCTGAAAGAGTTAGAAAAATGCGACAAATTAGTATATCCCACGGCATAAGCGACTTCTGATATTGTCATTTTCTTATTCTGATCCAACAAAGATGCTGCTTGCGACAAACGAATATTCTTTATAAAATCGCGTGTAGACAGATTAGTAAGTTCCTTCAATTTGCGGTGTACATGTACCCTACTAAGCCCTACCTCCGAAGCAAGCATTTCAACATTGAGTTCCGGATCATCCAAATGTTTGTTCACCACCTTCATAATCCTATCCATCAATATCTCATCATTCGATTTCATTGAAATTTTCTCTATTTTATCTTGTTGTTGCTGGGCTCCGCTAAACTTATTGCGCAACAATCTTCTATTCGTTATCAGATTGGCAATAGTACTCTTCAGATATTCCGTATTGAAAGGTTTCACAATATAGGCATCGGCACCTGTATCCATTCCTTCCAACGTATCCTCTACCCTTGATTTTGCAGTCAGCAATACAATAGGAATATGATTTATATTAGTATTCTGTTTCAGTTTATGGCACAATTCCAAACCATCCATTTCAGGCATCATTATATCACTGATTACCAAGTCGGGCATTTCTTTCAGAATGTAATCATATGCCTCCTTACCATTACAGCAAATTGCCACTTTATATTCATCAGACAGTTCCTGCTTCAGATAAGTCCTGATTTCCTCTTCATCTTCGACCACCAACACCCTTTGACGGGTTTTAGGCTTGCCGGCTTGCTTCTCGTCAACATCGTCCATATACTCTTCTTTAGAGTTCGGCACTTGGGGGCAAACGGCAAAAGATGCAGCCTCCACCATTTCATCGGCTCTTAAATGTCCGGAACCCAACGGCATGCGAATAATGAAACGACTGCCTGAAGCATCCTCTCTATTTTCAGCATGAATATTTCCATGATGCAACCGGACCAGCAAGCGGGACAAATGCAGACCGATGCCGGTTCCGAAATTCGACTTTGTCACATCATTGTCTATTTGATAGAAACGTTCAAAAATACGTTCTATTTTATCTTTATCAATGCCAATGCCACTGTCTGTAACCACAATTTCAAAAAAATTCTGCAATGCATCTTTGCAAGAGACATCTCTGCCTATAGAAAGACTGACTTGTATCTTCCCACCTTCCGGAGTATATTTAAAAGCGTTGGAAAGTACATTCATCAAAACTTTATCGAAATTATTCAAATCAATCCATGCTTTTAGCTGAGGCATATCATGTATAAAAGCAAAGTCTATATTCTTTTTATGTGCCATATATTCAAACGGCTGCATCACATCAATAATAAAGCCGATCATATCCGTTTCCTGAAATTTCATGAACATCTGTCCTTTGTCTAATTTCCTTATATCCATCAGCTGATTAATCAACCGAAGAATGCGTTGGGCATTACGGTATATCATCAGATATGTCTTATGTAATTCCCCCTTGTTTTCTCCTGCCAACAGTTTTTCCAATGGATTGATGATTAAAGTCATCGGAGTACGAATCTCATGGGATATATTTATAAAAAACTGCAATTTTGCTTCATTCAACTGCTCGTCATGTTCACGCTTCATTATTTCACGACGATACCGCACACGTGACATCACATTGTTTACAATTCCCCACACAAGCAATGCTGCCAGTCCAATATAAATGCAATACGCCCACCAGGTTTTATACCAAGGCGAAGCAATCAATATTTTGATAGTACGCACCTCTGAATAATTACCATGATTAAGAGCACGTACGCGGAAAGTATATTTACCGGGAAACAAATTATTATATGTAACACGATTCACTCCAGGTTCCGTTACAGCCCATTGGTTGCTAAGCTCATCTATTTTATACTGATAGGCTATCTGCTCAGGATTATTATATTGCAAAGTTGAGAAAGCAATACTGAATGTATTGTCACGATATGAAAGTTGAAAAATATTAGCATCCTGTACCGAAGAAAAAATAATAGGAGTTCCATCCGAAAGAGTATTTTTATGCACGGGATCGCTATACACATAAAAATCTGTAATATAAACCTTTAGTTCTTTTGCATCAGTATTTATCTTCCTAGGGGAAAAACTGGTTATGCCATTTATCCCACCAAAATAAATTTTGCCATCCTCGTCTTTATAGTATGCACCATGCGTAAACTCATTCCCCTGCAAGCCATCTCCGGAATAATAATTCACGAAAAAATCCTTTTTTACATCATATTTGCTGATGCCTTTATATGTACTGACCCAGATATTCCCGTCTTCATCTTCACAAATGCCACAAATCACATTATTAGGCAATCCGTTACAAATTGTGAATTGTCTCAGTTCGCCTGTTTTCTTCGAGAAACAATAAAGACCATTTGTAGTTCCTGCCCAAATGTTTCCAGCATGGTCCTCGGCAAATGCATATCCTATGCAATCGGTTATTAATGTATTCGTTTGTTTATAGTTCAAGAAGCTCTTCGTTTCCGGATTAAAGCAACTCACTCCTTTATAATGTCCTAACCAAACAAGTCCTTCACTGTCGCAAAAAATATAGTTTATCCAGTCGTTTACCAATTCGTCACATTTCAAGTCGCCTTTTTCATCTTTGGAGGATTCATAATGCTCCAGTTTTCGAGACTGCAGGTTATACTGATAAAAACCGGAACCAAATACTCCAAAAAACAGATTCTTTTTCTTATCTTCAGCAATGGAATACACAATAGGGTTGTTTATCTGTTGGAAATGCTCACATTTCCCTGTAGCTTTATCCAGTTTAGCCAGTCCTTGGCCATAAGAGCCTATCCACAAATTATAGTCCGTATCTTCATATATACACATAACAACATTAGGCACAGAATTCTCCGAATAGTCAGGATGATAATGACGTAAACGCCTGCCATCTATCCCCAATTCATAAAGGCCCTCATTATCAGCACTGATCCACAGATGCCGGTTACTATCCTGGAAAACAGACATTACACATCCTTGTCCGATAGGATTATAATAAATAGACTTGCTACCATAATACTCGAATGGATTTTCTTGCTTTGGAACCAGAACAATACCTTTCTGAAACAGGCCAATCCACAAATTGCCATCCCTGTCTTCCATGATGGAATGCACCTTCCCTTTCGAAAAATCCACCGATGCAGAATTTATCCGATAATCTTCCAATTGATCTTTCAAGGGATTATAGATTTTCACTCCTTGTCCATCAGTTCCTACCCAAAGCTGTCCGTCCACTATAGCCATGCAATATACAGATAGCTGCCCATCATATCCACTATAAGAAACAGATACCATCTCTCCCGTTTCATTATCATATCGTGATACTCCTTGTTTTTGTGTACCTACGAAAATATTCCCCAAATGGTCTTCTATAATGGAAGTTACATTGTTATCGCCAAATGCGGGATACTTGAAAAACTGCAGTTGCTTTGACTTCGGAATATAACGGGCCAGCCCATTTCCCTCCGTTCCTATCCAGATTTCCGAACGGGAATCAATGCAGAATTTAGATTGATAAGTACAATTTATCTGCTGAAACAGACCGTCAACAGATACAGCCCGATTCAGCAGACTGTCCAGACGAAACAAGCCCTGCCCGCTGGTGCTCAACCATATTTCACCGCTACGGACTTCTTGCAAGTGCGTGACATGTGGAGTAACCCGCTTGCCTGCACGTATCATAGGAATTTCCCGGAAAGTATCCGTTTCCCGGTTGTACACCATCAAACCATTGATACAACCTATCAACAAGTTTTGACGACTATCTTCAAAAAGAGTACGTACATAATCACTCGTCAAGGAAACGGAATCATTGGGTACATGTCGATAATTGGAAAAATTAAGCCCGTCAAAACAATTCAATCCATATTCTGTAGCCACCCATATAAATCCACGGCTATCCTGGAAAAGCTGGTTTATCAAACTGCTGGACAGCCCGTTTTCTGTAGAATAAAAATTCCTTGTTTGAGCCATCAAAAGAGAATATGGTACAAACATTACAAGTGCCATGGAACAAGCACATATATACCGGACAAGTGTTTTCATATTAGTACTCGATATTACGGTAAGATTAAGCAAAGGTAAGAAACTTCTTCATTTTATTGAAACAAATGTATTCTTAAAGACACTTCAAGTCCAAAATGTACGATAAACAAAAGTTTATGTAACATACACAAAAGCACATGTTACCTATATAATGTTTTGTGCAACATTCCTTAGCCTGTTTTAAAGGACAGAGCACTATCTTTGCATTCATAACTAATGCTGTGGATTGATGAAAAGAATCTTTTTACTTTTAATATTAAACCTATTGATAGCCGGATATGGCCGTGCCCAGAAAAGCCGTTTGCAGAGACAAGGGAATGCCACCCAACTTATCATTAATGATACTCCCTATCTTATTCTTGGCGGAGAACTGGGAAATTCATCGGCAGCAAGCACGCAAGACATTGAACGCATTTTTCCCAAACTACAGAAAATGGGACTAAATACTGTTTTAGTTCCTGCATACTGGGATTTGCTGGAACCCGTAGAAGGACATTTCGATTTCACATTGACCGATAAAGTCTTGGAACAAGCACGCAAGTACAATCTAAAAGTTGTCTTTTTATGGTTCGGTACATGGAAAAATTCCATGAGTTGCTATGCGCCGCTTTGGTTCAAAGAAAATGACAAAAAATACCCTCGGGCGCATACCGGAAGCGGTAAGCCCCTTGAAATAGCCAGTGCTTTCTCCGATAAAGTGCTGCAAGCCGACCAACGCGCCTTTACCCAATGGCTGCAACACATTGCTGCCGCCGACAGAGATGAAGGTACAGTCATCATGATACAAATAGAAAATGAAATCGGCATGCTGGAGGACGCGCGCGATTATTCACCGGAAGCCAACAGCGCTTTTTGCGCCCCGATACCTCAAGAACTGGCATCTTACCTGCAAAAGCACAAAAAAGACCTTCATCCCCGGTTGCTGAAAAAATGGGAAGCACAAGGCTGCAAGAGAGAAGGGAACTGGCAAGAGGTATTCGGCGCAGACATCTATACCGATGAAATCTTCATGGCCTGGAATTATGCCAAGTATGTAGGGAAACTGGCACAAAGCGCTCGCTCCATCTACAATGTGCCACTCTATGTCAATGCAGCCATGAACAGCAGAGGACGCAAACCCGGGGAATACCCTTCGGCCGGACCGTTAGCACATTTGATTGATATATGGCATTGCGGAGCACCCGATATTGATATTCTGGCCCCCGACTTATATGACAATGATTTCACGAACTGGGTATCTCAATATCATCTGCACAACAACCCTTTATTCATCCCTGAAATCCGGTTGACAGACAATAACGGGGTAAGGGCTTTCTATGTGTTCGGCGAACATGACGCAATAGGTTTCAGTCCTTTCTCCATCGAAGACAGTCCTGAGTCAGCAGACGCGCCATTGGTACAAAGCTATGGGAAATTAAAGGAATTGATGCCATTGCTTACCGGATATCAAGGCAAAGGAGTGATGAAAGGATTGCTTTTCGACCAAGAGAACAAGGAGCGCATCATTACAGAAGATGATTTGACCATAACCTGCCGCCACTATTTCACACTGCCGTGGGATGCTCGTGCCACAGGCGGCAATGTATGGCCGGAGGGAGGAGGAATCTTGCTAAGAATGTCGAAAAACGAATATATAATAGCCGGTAGCGGAATCGTCATCGAGTTTGCTAAAAACACAGAAAAAGCAACTGCCGGAACACACAAGGTGTTAGGCGAAGACGGCTCGTAAGAAAAGGAAATGAAAACAATAAAACCGGAAGTGGCAAGACGGCATGGCATGGCAAGCGTTGCGGTATCGGATTTGTAGACGAAGTGAAGGTGAATGCAGACGGAAGCCTCGGATATATCCGCCGGATGAACGGTGACCAGAGTCACCAGGGACGGCATGTCAGAATTCCGACAGGACATTTCAGCATTCTACACGTAGTGCTATATGATTACAAATAAATATAAGAGGATTAAGATATGATGTTTAATGGTTATAATAAAGTTAGGTTAGGAATGGCAGTGTTACTTTGCCTTTGTGGCACCGTGATGGTGAGAGCAAAGGTAAAGTTGCCTGCCTTGATTTCAGACGGAATGGTATTGCAGCGCGAACAAACCATAAAAGTATGGGGAACGGCAGATGCAGGAGAAAGCATTCAAGTAAAATTTACCAAAGATACTTTTCCGACTTCCACAACAAATAAAAAACTAAAAGACATCTACACTGCCACAGCAAATGCCGACGAGCAGTGGAGTATAACCCTCCCCTCCATGAAAGCCGGTGGCCCTTACTCCATGCTGATAAACGACATTGAAATCAGAAACATACTGGTGGGCGACGTATGGCTCTGCTCAGGCCAGTCGAATATGGAATTGCCCATAAGCCGCGTAACAGATATGTTTGCCGATGAGATAGCCGGCTATAACAATGAAAAGATACGCCATATCATTATTCCAAAGGTCTATAATTTCCATGCGCCACAAGAAGATATGCCGCAAACAAGCTGGAAAGCACTGACACAAGACAATGTGATGGATTTCTCCGCCTTGGCCTATTTTTTCGCCAAAGCAATGTATGAAAAGACAAACATTCCGATAGGGATCATCAATGCCAGTTGGGGGGGGACTCCTGTAGAAGCATGGGTCAGCGAGGAAGGCCTGAGGCAATTCCCGTTATACATCAATGACAAACGGCAATATGAAGACGACAAGTTCTGCACACATATCAAGCAAGTAGAAAATGAGAAATTCCGTCATTGGAACGAATCTCTGTACCGTGGAGATGCAGGGTTGCATGAAGCGACGCCATGGTATAGCGAAAACTATGACGACCATACGTGGCAAGAGGTTGACATGTTCTCAGCCGACTGGGGAAACAATGGCCTGAATCCGATAGGTGGTTCCCACTGGTTCCGCCAGGATGTTACCATAACCGACATTGCGCCGGGAAGTGACGCCATCCTCCGCTTGGGATGCATCGTTGATGCAGACTCTGTATATGTAAATGGAATATTTATAGGCAATACAACTTACCAGTATCCACCACGTATTTACAGAATCCCGGCTGGTGTACTCAAAACCGGACAAAACAATATTACTGTACGCCTCATCAGCAATGGTGGCCAACCAAGTTTTGTCAAAGAAAAGCCCTATAAAATAATTTATCAGGCAACAGATAGGGAACAAGCCAAAGAGCTCAATCTCAAACCGACATGGAAGTATCGTTTGGGAGCCCCGATGCCCGATGCTCCGGAGATGATGTTCTTTTGTTACAAACCGGTTTGTCTGTACAACGCCATGATTGCACCGCTCAAGAATTATGGCATATGCGGCGCATTGTGGTATCAAGGCGAGTCCAACGTTTCACGCCGCAACGAATACGCAGCATTATTGTCGGCCATGATTAGCGACTGGCGGCGCACCTTCAATTCGGAGCAGTTACCTTTCTACATTGTCGAGTTGGCAGATTTCCTTGCAAAGAATGACATCCAGGGACGTAAAGCCTGGGCAGAAATGCGACACGAACAAGCCAGGGCAGCCCAAATGAACACCAATACCTACCTCATCAAGAACAGCGATCTGGGAGAGTGGAACGACATACATCCACTGGACAAGAAGACGTTGGGGCAACGTGCAGCAGAAACTGCGCTAAAATACAATAAGGAGGTTAAGCTACAACAGTAATTGACTTACAACAGATTAATACCATAATGAACAACATGAACCAGAAAATTTCAATCTCGGAGAAAATAGGTTATAGCCTCGGAGATTGCTCTGCGAACTTAGTGTTCCAGATGATGATGATTTATCAAACCAAGTTCTATACTGACGTATTCGGCTTGGAGGGTGCCATTGCCGGCAGTGTCATGCTGATAGCCCGTATTGTCGATGCCTTTGTAGACCCGACCGTGGGAATCTTATCCGACAAGACGCAAACCCGTTGGGGTAAATACCGCCCTTGGATATTATGGACGGCTTTACCGTTCATGGTATTCTATGTATTGGCTTTCTATAATCCCGGCATTGAAGACAAAAGCCTGGTTGCAGTGTATGCCACCATTTCGTACACCCTGCTAATGACACTCTATTCATTCAACAATACCCCTTATGCCTCATTAGGCGGTGTCATGACGAGTGATATAAAAGAGCGTAACAGCATTACCAGCATTCGCTTTGTAGCCGCTACCATAGCACAATTTATTGTGCAAGGCTTAACGCTGCCCCTTGTAGGTAAATTTGCCGGCGCAAATGGTGACAAAGGACACGGATGGCTTTGCACAATCTCTCTGTTTGCAGTAATCGGTTTTATATTCTTTATCATTACTTTTTTTTCTGCACGAGAACGTATAACCCCACCCGCCAGCCAAAAGACCGATACCCGGAAAGATATAAGAGATGTGTTCCACAGTATTCCCTGGCGAGCCATGTTCATCCTCACCCTATTCCTTTTCACCACCTTAGCCATGTGGGGAAGTGCCATGAACTACTACTTTGAGAACTATGTAGATGCCAATGCCCTATATACTTTCCTCGACAAATTGGGACTGGTAGCCGTAGAAGCAAATGCAAGTTTTAGCTACAATATACTAAATGCTTTCGGATTGATAGTCAATAGTCCGGAGAAAGCGTACGAAGTAGGCTTTGGAGTTTTCAACATGGTCGGTGCACTGGTACAATTCTTCGGAGTGATCCTATTATCCAGTTTCCTAGCCAACCGTTATGGAAAGAAGCGTGTGTTTATCTTCTGTCTGACACTGACAGCTATCTTTACCGCACTGTTCTATTTCCCCAATGAAACGGATATAGAAACCATGTTTGTCCTAAATTTCCTGAAAAGTCTTGCTTACGCCCCAACGGTACCCTTACTTTGGGCTATGATTGCCGATGTAGCAGACCATTCGGAATATGTAAATTACCGTCGTGCCACAGGATTCGTTTTCGCAGGGGTAGTTTTCGCATTAAAAGCCGGCCTTGGAATCGGTGGAGCTATTCTGGGATTCCTGCTTTCCGGTTTTGGCTATGTCAGCGGAGCAGGCACAGCACAATCAGAATCGGCCATCCACGGCATAATACTTTCTTCAAGTCTGATACCGGCTGCCACATTCTTCATAGGAGTCATTGCATTATACTTCTACCCCATCACGAAAGCCTACAATGAGGAAATGCAGGCTGAACTGACTGAACGGAGAAAACAAACGGATTATTAACTCAAGTTTCGCAAGCTCAACTTTCGCAGTTGACAAGGTAACAAGGGACAAGGTGACAAGGAAGAGTGTCGGGTTTATTAAAGAAGATAGGATGCGTGAGAATCATTTTCAAGGGTTTTCCACTCGTCAACTGACACCTTGTTTACTAATAAGTTGAACAACATACGAAACTGAAATAAGAGAAAACATGAAACTGAAACAAGCACTACTTCCCCTTGTCATTGCCGGACTCGTTACGGCTTGCATCGGCGGAAAACGCACCACGCCTTCGGAAGAATCTTCTTCACTGAAAGCAGCCTTCGGCAATAAATTTCTCATCGGTGCGGCGTTGAACCAACGGCAAGTCTCCGGCGAAGACACTGCTGCCATTGCCATTGCCAAACATCACTTCAACTCTATCGTCGCGAAGAACTGCATGAAGTGCGAGGTCATCCATCCGGAGGAAAACCGGTATAACTTTACACCGGCAGACTCCCTGGTAGACTTCGGTGAAGAGAATGGCATGGCCGTCATTGGTCACTGCCTTATCTGGCACTCACAGTTAGCTCCCTGGTTCTGCGTCGATTCAGCAGGAAAGAATGTCTCACCTGAGGTTCTGAAGCAACGCATGAAGGAACATATATCTACCATTGTCGGCAGATACAAAGGCCGCATACACGGATGGGATGTGGTAAACGAAGCTATTATGGAAGACGGTTCATACCGCAAAACCAAATTCTATGAGATATTGGGCAAAGAGTATATCCCCTATGCTTTCCAATGCGCCCATGAAGCCGACCCTGAAGCAGAACTTTACTATAATGACTATGGCATGAATGTCCCGGGCCGCCGTGACTCAGTGGCCGCCCTTGTGCGCTCATTGAAAGAAAAGGGCACCGCATCGATGCCGTCGGCATGCAGGGACATATGGGCATGGACTATCCCACGGTGGAAGACTTTGAGAAGAGCCTGCTCGCCTTTGCAGCCACCGGTGCCAAAGTAATGATTACAG